>JACDJA010001115.1_pt1 | contig 24069 bp, 22 predicted proteins | sample 7449241 | NCBI WGS metagenome assembly JACDJA01 (sample SAMN14253289, study PRJNA609438) | sludge metagenome | isolation source: initial anaerobic sludge | collected 2018-12-20 | reverse complement strand
GCCTGCACGGCCCCGACCATGCCGAAAGACAACATCCCTAGAATCAAGAGAATCAAGTCGATTCGTGCACGCATGACCCACCTCCTTAGGTAGCGAAAGCAGCCAGTGTAGCACCGCCCCTGGCCGCCGGGCGCCTGCGGGGCCGTGCTAGAATCGGCGTTCCCGTGCAACCCACCAAGGCCATGTCGGACATCCCCAAAACCGCGATCACAGCATTGATTCTCGCCGGCGGTCGCGGCACGCGCATGGGTGGCCGTGACAAGGGACTGCTCGCCTGGGACGGCGTGCCATTGATCGAGCGGGTGCTCGCCGGCGTCACACCGTTGGTGGGCGGGGTGCTGATCAGCGCCAACCGCGACCTCGACCGCTATCGTACCTACGGCTTCCCGGTACTGCCGGATGCCGGCGAGGCATTCTCCGGGCCGCTGGCCGGCATCGCGCGCGGCCTGGATGCCTGCACGACACCCTGGCTGTGGGTGCTCCCCTGCGATGTGCCGCAGGTACATGGGGCGCTGCTGGCGCGACTGATCGACGCCTGCGTCGCGACCGGGTACAGTGCCGCGGTGGCGCACGACGCGCAGCACCTGCACGCCACCTTTGCACTGCTGAATACCGCCGTCGCGCCCGCCCTGCATGCGTTCCGTGCGGCGGGCCGCCGCAGGGCACAGGACTGGTTGGCCACGCTACCGGCCGCGCAGATCGACTGTTCCGACCATCCCGAGTGGTTCGTCAACCTCAACACGCCGGAGGATCTGCTGCGCCACCGACGGCCAGGGGCGGCGGCGACGTGAGCGTACCGCTCGCGATGCCACCGGTCATCGGCTTCGCTGCCTGGAGTGGTACCGGCAAGACGACGTTGCTGGCCCGATTGCTGCCGCAACTGTGTGCCCGCGGGTTGCGCATCGGCATGATCAAGCACGCGCATCACCGCTTCGACATCGATCAGCCGGGCAAGGACAGCCATGTCCTGCGCAAGGCCGGTGCCGAACAGATGTTGATCGCCTCGCGCGAACGCTGGGCACTGATGGTGGAGACACCGGCGTGCACCGAGCCGACACTCTCCGACCTGCTGCCGCGGCTGGACCGTGCGCAGCTGGACCTGATCCTGGTGGAGGGCTTCCGCCACGAGCGCTTCCCCAAGATCGAGCTGCACCGCGCGGTGCTGGGCCGACCCTTGCTGTTCCCGGAGGACGACTCCATCATCGCCCTGGCCAGCGATACGCCGATCGCCACCGATCTGCCGTGCTTCGCCCTTGACGCGACGGCGGCGATCGCGGACTTCATCCTACAGTATTGCGGTTTGACCGCGCACAGGACCTGAGACCATGAACGACACCCGCCGAGACCCCTGCAACGACCCCGGCGCAACATCCCCCGGTCTGCTGACCGTCGCCGAGGCACGTGCGCGTATCGATGCCCTGGTGACGCCGATACAGGGCGACGAGCAGCTGCCAATCCGCACCGCCCTCGGCCGCATCCTGGCGGAACCGGTCCTCTCGACCATCGACGTGCCGCCCTATACCAACTCCGCCATGGACGGCTATGCGGTGCGTGGCGATGATCTGCCAGCGACCGGTCGCGCGCGTCTGACCGTCGTCGGGCGCGCCATGGCGGGCGCTCCGGCCGACTGCGGGGTCGCACCCGGGCAGGCCGTGCGCATCATGACCGGCGCCGTCATGCCCGCTGGCGCCGACACGGTACTCATGCAGGAGGCCGTTACCGTGGCGGGCGATACCATCGAGATCGCCCCCGGCCACACGTGCGGCGAGAACGTGCGCCACGCCGGTGAAGACATGACCCGGGGCGACACCGTGCTGACGCCCGGCACGCGGCTGCTGCCCGCCGAACTCGGCGTGCTGGCCTCGCTGGGTACCGCGGAGGTGCGCGTCAGGCGCCGCCTGCGGGTCGCCTTCTTCTCCACCGGGGACGAGCTGAAGAGCCTGGGCGAGACGCTGGGACCGGGGCAGATCTATGACAGCAACCGCTACACCCTCCACGGCATGCTGGCGCGCCTCGGCGTGGAACTGCTTGATCTCGGCGTCATTCGCGATGACCGCGAGGCCATCGGCGAGGCGTTTCACACCGCGGCCGCGATCGCGGACGTGGTGATCACCTCCGGAGGTGTGTCCGTCGGCGAGGCGGATTTCGTCACCCAGATCCTCGCCGAGCTGGGGCAGGTCAATTTCTGGAAGATCGCCATGAAACCCGGCAAGCCACTCGCCTGCGGCACGGTCGGTGGGGCCGTGTTTTTCGGGCTGCCGGGCAACCCGGTGTCGGTCATGGCGACCTTCTACCAGTTCGTCCAGCCGGCGCTGCAGAAGATGATGGGCATGACCGTCGCACCAACGCTGTCGCTGCGCGTTCCCTGCGCGGTTGCGCTCCAGAAGCAGCCCGGCCGCCTGGAGTATCAGCGCGGCATCCTGTACCAGGACGCGGCCGGGAACCCGATAGTGACCACCACCGGCGGGCAGGGATCGCATATGCTGTCGTCGATGAGCCGCTCCAACTGCTTCATCGTCCTGCCGGCGGAGTGCGCCGGCGTGGCGGTGGGCGAACCGGTGGATGTGCAACCGTTCGCCGGCCTGATCTGAGATCACGCCACGGCCCCGGCTTGAATTTCACCCGGGCCACCCCCAGAGCCCAGAGGCGAAGCCTGTCGCCAGCGACCAACCAGTGATGACGGATATGAACGAAGAAGAAACCATCGATGCCGAAGTGGTCGACGAGCCGGACGCGACGGCCCACGGCTCACAACTCGCGCTGCCTGCAGATGTCCTGCCCGCGACGCTGCACCTGCTCCCGGTCACCGACCGGCCGTTCTTCCCCGCGCAAGGCGTGCCGGTGCTGATGAACGACGCGCCCTGGATGGAGACCGTCCGGGCCATCGGTGAGACCGCGCATCGGCTGGTCGGCCTGGTACTGGTCGACATCCAGGATGCTGAAAATGCCCAGCCACAAGATTTTGCCAAGATGGGCACGGTGGTGCGGATGCATCACCCGGTGAAAACCGAGGGCAAGATCCAGTTCATCGCCGAAGGTCTGCGGCGCTTCCGTATCCTCGATTGGCTGTCGGACAAACCGCCGTTCGTGGCGCGCGTGGGATATCCCGACGACGTGCTGGGAGACAGTGATGAGCTGAAGGCCTATGCGATCGCCATCATCAACACCCTGAAGGAACTCGTCCCACTCAATCCGTTATACAGCGAAGAGCTGAAATTCTTCCTGAACCGCTTCAACCCCAATGAACCCTCGGCACTCGCGGATTTTGCCGCCAGCCTGACCACCTCAGCCGGGCCCGCATTGCAGGACGTGCTCGATACCCTCCCGGTGCTGGAGCGCATGAAGAAGGTGCTGGTACTGATCCGCAAGGAGCTGGAGGTCGCCAAGCTGCAGACCCACATCCGCGAGAAGGTCGACGAGAAGATGTCCGAGCAGCAGCGCAAATTCTTCCTGCGCGAGCAGCTCAAGGCCATCCAGCAGGAGCTGGGTATCGCCAAGGATGACCGCACCGCGGACGTCGAGCGCTTCGAGGAACGGATCGCCGCGCTGCAGATACCGGCAGCGGCCCGCGCCCGCATCGACGAAGAGCTGCAGAAGCTGTCGGTCCTGGAGTCGGGATCACCGGAATATGCGGTAACACGCAATTACCTCGACTGGATGACCATGCTGCCCTGGGGCAAGCATTCCGAGGACCAGCTCGATCTCGACCATGCGCGGCAGGTGCTGGATGCCGATCACGACGGTCTGGAAGACGTCAAGGACCGCATCATCGAATTCCTTGCCGTCGGCAGCCTGAAAGGCGAGGTCGCCGGCTCGATCCTGTTGCTGGTCGGGCCACCGGGCGTCGGCAAGACCTCGGTGGGCCGCTCGATCGCGAATACGCTGGGACGCCAGTTCTACCGTTTCAGCGTGGGTGGCATGCGCGACGAGGCCGAGATCAAGGGCCATCGGCGCACCTACATCGGGGCGATGCCGGGCAAGTTCATCCAGGCCATCAAGGAAGCCGGCGTCGCCAATCCGGTGGTCATGCTCGACGAGATCGACAAGGTCGGTGCGTCCTACCACGGCGACCCCGCCTCCGCACTGCTGGAGGTGCTCGATCCGGAGCAGAACACAGAGTTTCTGGATCACTATCTGGACGTACGCTTCGATCTGTCCAAGGTGTTGTTCATCTGCACCGCGAACCAGCTGGACACCATCCCCGCGCCACTGCTCGATCGCATGGAGGTCATCCGGCTGTCGGGCTATATCACCAGTGAGAAGTTGCAGATCGCCCGCAACCATCTGTGGCCCAAGCTGTTGGAGCGCGCCGGCATCAAGCGCGGGCGGCTGCAGATCTCCGATGCCGCCCTGCGGCATGTCATCGAAGGCTACGCACGCGAATCGGGTGTGCGCGGCCTGGAAAAACAGCTCAACCGCATCATCCGCAAGGCAGCCGTGGAATTCGTCACCGGTAAGACCCGCAAGCTGCGTGTCGGCGCACGGCAGATCGAAGACTACCTCGGCCAACCGCGGTTCCGCCGCGAAAAGCCCTTCAGTGGTGTCGGCATCGTCACCGGTCTTGCCTGGACGGCGCTGGGCGGGGTGACGCTGAACATCGAGGCAACGCGGGTACATACCAAGAACCGCGGCTTCAAGCTCACCGGCCAACTCGGCGCGGTGATGAAGGAATCCGCCGAGCTCGCCTACAGCTATGTCGCCAGCCACCTGAAGCAGTATGACGGCGACCCGACCTTCTTCGACGAATCCTTCGTGCACCTGCATGTGCCCGAAGGGGCCACGCCCAAGGACGGACCCAGCGCCGGCATCACCATGGCGGCGGCGCTGCTTTCATTGGCGCGCAGTGAACGTGTCCGGCGACCGGTGGCAATGACCGGCGAACTTACACTGACGGGTCAGGTGCTGCCCATCGGCGGGGTACGGGAAAAGATCATCGCCGCACGGCGCAGTCGCATCTTCGAGGTGATCCTGCCGGAGGCCAACCGGCGTGACTACGACGAGCTGCCGGAACACATCCGCCAGGGCATGACGGCGCACTTTGCCACGCATTTCCGCAACGTGGCAGCGGTGCTGTTCGGCTGAGACCCGGACTCGGCCGGCGAAAATTCAGGCCTTGTCTTCCTGCTCGGCGATTTCCTTGCGCACGTGCTCCATGTCCAGCCCCTGCGCGCGTGCGATCAGATCATCGAAGGCATTGGCCGGCAGCATGCCCGGTTGCGAGAAGATGATGATCTTTTCGCGGAAGATCATCAGGGTAGGAATGGACCGGATCTGGAAATAGCCCGCCAGCTCCTGCTCCTCTTCGGTGTTCACCTTACCGAAGACGATGTCCGGGTGCTTCTCGGAGGCGGCCTCGTAGATGGGTGCGAAGTTCCGGCACGGACCGCACCAGGGGGCCCAGAAGTCTATGATCACAAAGTCGTTGCCCGCAACGACGTCCTGAAAGTTCTCTTTGGTCAACTCGGTGGTGGCCACCAGCAATCTCCACGTAGCCTGAGGAGGGGGATCGAGGCCATTATAAAGGCCGGGGAGGATGAATGCACCGCGGCAGGCCCTGAAGACTCGCCGGAGGGACTCGATCAGGAGGGGTCGTCGCCCCGCGCGGTGACGCGGGCCTCGGCATCGGGTTGATAGGTCATGTCGATCTCGATGCGGTTGCGACCCAGACGCTTGGCGCGGTACAGGGCCTTGTCAACGCGCTCGATGAAGGCCATGGACGTCTCACCGGGCTTGTACAGGGCAATACCCGCCGAGAAGGTGGGGACCGGGATCATCGTCCCGTTGAACGGCCAGCGCGTCTCCGCACACCGGGTCTTCACCTTGTTCAGTGCACGCGCCGCGCCTTCGCTCTCCGTGTTCGGCAACAGAACAGCGAATTCCTCACCCCCATAGCGCGCGACAAAATCGTGGTGCCGGAAGATCGACAGGATGTTCTTCGAGTACACCCGCAGTACCTCATCGCCTCCGGCATGACCATAAATATCGTTCATTTCCTTAAATTTATCGAGATCCATCAGGGCCACGGATAACGGGAAGCCATAGCGCTGCACGCGCGCCACCTCGTCTTCCAGGCGGCGCAGGAAGGCGCGCCGATTGGGCAGACCCGTGAGCTCGTCGGTCAGGCTGAGCAGACGCGCCCGGGCGAGTTCGTCGGACAACTGGCGGCTGTCGGACTCGATGACATGCAGGTACTTGTGCGTGCTGTCGAGTTTGTCGGCCAGATGGTGATGCCCCGACATCAGCCTTTCAATCTCACGGATCAGAGTCCGACGCAACTCGCCCAGCTCCGAGATGCCACTCGCTTGACGCAGCTCGTTCAGGACAACCTCCAGCAACACCCCGAATTCCTGGTTCTGGGCGATGGTATCCAACACCTGCTGGGCGAAACCTGCCTGCAGTTCCTGTATATCCTGGTGGCGGGCGTTCAGGTGCCGGTTCGTCGCAGTGTCGACGCTGTCCGTTCCATCGCCCATCGGGTCGTGCCCCCACCCGCCCTCTTCCCGGCGCAGCGTGGGCTGCCTGCTCACATCGGCGAGCGGATGCCGTCCGCCGGCCTGAGGCCTGACCCAATCGCGCACCTCGCGCGGCGGCTCGGCCGGATCCACCGGTACGGCCGGCTGTGTAAGGGTTGCCGCCGTCGATTTCACCGGTGGAGTCGGCCCAGGCGCTATGGCCTGCTGCCGCGCAGCTCCTTCGATGCCGAAGGCCAGTAGCAAGGGCTGCATCGCCTCGGCAAAAATTGCTTGGCGAAAATCTGGCAGAGAGGCAAGTTGATCGCTGTAGACCTCGATGTACTGATGCAGGGCCTGCAGGTCGGAGAGCGACAGTGGTGGCTGCAGCCGTGCCCGCAACAGCTTGACCTGAACCTGCAGTGGTGAACCGCCGTGCAGATGCCGCGCATAGACATCCAGCAGGGTCCCGATGACAGCGGCATAGGCTTGCTGAACATCGCGATTGGCCGTTACCAGTTCGTCGAGCATGCGCTCGACCTGCCGGTAGATGACCGATCCCGGCTGTGACTGCCGCAAGGCATCCAGCACCCGCAAAACCTTGCGGGCCGCCCCAGCCTCGAGGGAATCGATTTCAATCTCGCGGACCATCAAAAAAGGATCTCCCGCACACACACATCCATGTGTACAGGACGCAGGCAGGGCCCGCGTGGCTTGTCATTATTGGCTTTATAAAGCGCCTGATATTCGTCGCGGAACTGCCGACCGCGTTATTGTTGTTTCTTCAACTCGTCCGGCCCGGCCGGCTCCGGCGCACAGCGATCTCCGGACGATACCGTCAGTTTGTGTTGCTCTTCTCGTCCCTACCCCGCCACAGATCCCGGTGATGCGGCTACGTTACCGTACTTGCTGAACGAAAACCAAACGACCGATGAGGGCAAATTATGTCGATTTATTTAACAAGCAGCGATTTGTATTGTATGAGCCACCATCGACGCACGTCGAACTCTACAAATAAAAAATATCATTTACATAGTGTTATAGCGGTATGACGGGCCGAATCCGATTACCCTGTCGAGTGATCGAGGCCATCGCCCGGGGGGCGGCGTAGGAAATAGCTGACACATTTCCACCACATTTCCGACAATTCTCTGCTTGCGCGGGAGACGTCGGCGATCATCCACCCCACGGCGCCAGTACGAAACACGGGATTCCGCCCGCGCCTTTGCCCCGGCGGTGACACAACCCCTACAATGGCCCCATGTCACCCCACAGCCAGTGGTACCCTCTGCCCAGTGAACCGACTGAACCGACGGCGGAGGCACACGACCACTACAGGTTTCAGGCCCGTCTACCGCCGCGCGCCTCCACCTCAAGGGTAGCAGCCGGCCTGGCATTGCTTCTGCTGGTCTGTACAGCGCCCCTGCAGGCCGCCTGCGACGACCCGCCGCGGCCGCGCGTCGACTGGAGCCGCTGTGACCTGGCCGGCAAGGATTTGCGCGGGGTGGACCTGGCCAATGCCACACTCGTGCGCGCAAACCTGGACGGTGCCGATCTGCGCGACGCCAATCTGTACGGTGCGGACCTGAGCTTCGCGACACTCAGACAGGCACGGCTCGCGAATACGCGGATCGAGGCGGCCATTCTGACCGGGGCGGACCTGCAGGGTGCGGACCTGTCCGGCGCGCGCCTCGACCGAATCCGGGCCGATCGCGCGCAGCTGAGCCAGGCCTCGCTGGCCGGTGCCAGCATCCTGCAGGCCAGCCTTTATGACGCACAACTGGTGGAGACCGTCCTGGAAGGTGCAGATCTGCGACAAGCCAACCTGGAGCAGTGCGATCTGCGGCGTGCCGACCTCCGCGGTACGAACCTCAGCGATGCGCGGCTGACCTCGGCGAATCTGGAAGGGGCGGATCTGCGGGGCGCACTACTCGTCAAGGCCCGCATGAGCCGCGCGCGGCTCATGGGTGCGGACCTGCGCAACAGCGATCTCTCCAGGGCCGATCTCAGTGGGGCTGACCTCCACGGCGCCGATCTGTCGGGCGCCGTGCTGGGCAATGCCACCTGGACTGACCGGCGCCGCTGCCGACCGGGCTCACTGGGCGCGTGCGAATGACGGGAGGTGCGGGCCGCGATCGGGTGATACGGCGCGATTCAACCGGTTGCCAGCTGGCGAGCCATCATATCCAGCGAGCTGCAATTCTCGAACAACTGCTCCGCGAGCTCCCGGATGGTGTCTTCGGAGAGTCCCACGATCTCGAGAGAGCGCAGCGGTATATCGGCATCTGGCGCATCACCGATCTCCAGGCCCTTGAGCACATGGTCTGCGATCATCACGAGATGCGCCAATATCGCGTGCTCACCGTTGTAGTCGGGGTTGTGGTGTTCCCGCAGGGTGACGATGATCTCGTCCGGCATATGCCATGAATACATCAACCATGCGCCGATCTGCGCGTGGCCCATCTCCAGCATATTCTGTGCCTGCCCCATCCCGAGCACACATTTTTCCAGGGCCGTCACCGGTGACTCCGGGTGCGCCGCGACCAGCTTGTTGAGTAGCTTGAACTCAGGTGGAAACAGGTGCCCGAGAAGCAGAAAGCCAAAATTATGCAGCAGCCCGGCGAGGTACACCATGCCGGGCTGCGGCCGTGTCTGCGGCGGTATGCGCTTGGCAAGGGTCTGTACCAGCGCTGCCGTGTAGACGGAATGACGCCAGAAGGCATGCAGCCCCAGGGGACCGTCGATGGGATTATGGAATGACCTGCCGGTTGCCAACCCCAAGGCCATGTTCATCACCAGGTCGAAGCCGAGGACCCGGGTGATGGCATCCTGGATGGAATTGATCTTGCCGCGATAGGCGTAGAATGGCGATGCGGCATAGCGCACTACTTGCGCCGCCAGACTGGGATCGAGTTCGATGATCGCAGCGAGATCGGCGACTGACGCGTCCGGATTGCTGCGTAGTTGCAGAATTCGCCGCGCCATGTCGGGCATCGGTGGCAGCTGGTATACCTGCTCGATCCGTCGGCGGATCTCACCGGCTAGCGTCGCTTGCTGACTGGCCTGCTGCATCGTCTGATCACACTCTTGGCTGCTGTGGTCACGGCCGGCGAGTCAGGCGCACTGAGGTGAACGCCGGATATCCCTGCAAACCCCGCGGGTCTAGCCTAACAAAGGTCGCTGCACATACCAAGCCACCGGCCAGTCTTTGAGACCGCCAAGCCCGGAATCCCCTCCGGGCCGACCATGCATCACTGCAGTTTGATTCCTGGGAGAGGGTGGGTCCGGCCACCCCCGGGGAGCGCCTGTCTGCAACAGACCTAGCGGCTGCAGTGGTGCAGTCCTTGACGGTCGCGTGCACAAAAACGGGCACAGTTCTCAATCGGTCAGTTCAATTGCACGCGCTGGCCCCAGGGCACCTTGGCCTTACCCTTGACCAGCCATAACACGGGATACGCCGGTTCCTGTTCCGGAAACTCACCTTCGGCGTCCGTAAAGTACACGAGCAGATCGGGTTGACGATCGCGCCCCCGGGCCCAGTCGAACACTGGCGCGAAGCACGTACCCCCGCCCCCACTGAAGTCCCGCGGCAGCTTGAATTCCTCCCAGGGCTCGAACTCCCAGGGCCCATCTTCGGCGAGCCGCGCGTCGCAGGCGTGCAGCGTGATGCGGGCGCGGACCTGTCCTTTGATCGCATCAATCTCGGACATGAATTCGCAGATCTCGTCCGGTGAGATCGAGCCGCTGGTGTCCAGGGCCACGACGATCTCCACCTGGGTACTGCGCAGACTCGGCAGAATGGCCTGGCCTTCGCGGCGCGATGGCCGGGAGTAAGTATAGTCATCACGCGCGACCGCTGTCATGTATTTCGCCAGCAGCATCCGCCACGGCAGACGTGGCTGCAGCAGATGGTCCACCAGTCGGGCCAAGCCACCGCCGAGCTTTCCGGCGCGCATGGCCTGCTGCGCGGCCCCTGCCAGGCGTTGCTGCCACTGCACCGATAGTTGCTCGCGCTCGGACTCGGTCAAGGGCCGGGGCTGCGGTGCGCCACCACGTTGGGGATCGGTCTCGGCGCTGGCACCGCCCCCCTCGCCGTCCTGCCGTTGCGAACTCTCGTCCTGATTCGAGCCGCGCCCCCCCTCCTCTTCGCTGTCGTAAAGATGATCATCGAGCGTCTCGGTTTCGTCCTCGAGATCGGCGATGGCAGGGTAGATCTCCTCCGCCATCATGCCTTCGAATTCGATCATATGGAGCGCACCGGGCGGTGGCTTCAGGCCGTCCTTGATCAGCAGCGGATTGATCGCCAGGTCGCAGGCGATATCCCAACGGTGCTTGGACCGATGCTGGCGGCGGGCGAAATGCGACAGGGCGCAATGCAGCGCCTCGTGGGCGAGCATGAACTGGGTCTGGTCGAGGCTGAGGCTGTCGATATACTGCGCGTTGTAGTAAAAGGTGCGCGCGTCGGTCGCCGTGGTTCGGCACCATTTCGGATCACCGGCGACCATGGGCAGGCGCAACACCAGCGCGCCCAGAAACGGCTTGTCCAGGATCAGGCGCGTCCGCGCCGCGCTGAGTTTGGTTTCAACGTCGGAGGTCATGAGGACTCAGATGGGGACGACGCCCTTCTCAACCGTTTCCGACCCACGTTTTGATCATCATCTCCTCCTCACATGTCATACAACATCACATCGGCAACTGCCTTCGCCCACGCCGAGAACTGCGGCACGGCGAACAGATCCTGCCCAATGGCGCGGTGCATGTCCGAGATCAACATTACGCCCATTTCACGCTGCGGAAACGTCGCTGCGTAATCGATGATGTGGCCGAACACCGTGTTGGCGTCCGCGGTCGCGCGTGCCCGTACCGCGCGCCCGACCAGCGCACAGGCGACCGCATACTGCAGATCCGTCTCACGCGGCACCGGCACCTGTTCACCACGCACAATGGCATCGATATCGGGAAGCTTATCCAGATTGTCCACGAAGGCCGCCAGTTCGATGCCGGCCGCCGGCCCCACGCATGCCTGCAGCGTCTCCACCAGCAACTCCGGCCGATCACCGAACTTCTGCAGCGCACGGTGGGCGAATTCCCAGGAGCGGGGGGATGGAAAGGCCACCGGATTGTGGGCCGGGTCGAAATCGAACAGCAACTCCGGCCGAAAACGCAGGAAGGCGATGAGCCGCTCATCGATACTGCCCGCATAGGCCCAGGCCACCCAATCATCGAGATGGGCCTCGAGTTCAAAATGCGAAAAGCGATTTGCCAGCGGCGCCGGCATGGTGTAGGTCACGCCACGGTCGCCCTGCCGGTTGCCAGCCGCGAAGATCGCCCAACCTTGAGGGACGGAATACTCGCCCAGGCGCCGATCCAGGATGAGCTGATAGGCGGCCGCCGAGACACTCGGGGGGGCAGAGGTGAGCTCATCGAGGAACAGGATGCCACGCTCGCCATGCCGGACCGCATCGGGCAGGATCGCCGGAACGGCCCACTCCACGAAATCACCGACGCGGAACGGGATACCGCGCAAGTCGCTCGGCTCCATCTGTGACAGCCGGATATCGATGACCGCTACATCGTGCCGGCCGGCGATCTGTGCGATCAACTGTGACTTGCCGATACCGGGCGGCCCCCACACCATCACCGGTGTGTGATGTCCTTCGCGGGCACTCAGAAATTCCCGATCCAGTACGCTCTGCAATTGCGATGGACGCATGTGTTCTCCTCTGCAGACCCCTGCTGAATACCGGCGTCGCCGGGCTCGAATAAAACTGGATACTCATTTCAGCCACCGCAGCACACAGATCGGGAGCAGCTGTTTATCACCTTTCGGGTGATGAACGTATCTGTGTGATCCCGTGGTCGCTACGGTTCTTAGAATCGCTTCGAGTTTCATACAGCCAGTAGCGCGGCCCCGCACCTGGCTGATGCCGCATCTTACCCAGTTCGGCTGCAGATTGCATGGCGTAACCCACTGAAATCCTGCACACAACTCCCGGGAATAACCCGGAAGGCGACAGGCAGTGCAGCGCACGCAATACATTGTCCAGGTTGAGAGGCCTCTGCTCTATTCGCGGGTTGCCATGCCCCGGCGTCGCCCCATGGGGTTGACGATCCAGCCATACTCAACGACCTGAATTGGGTGTATCCACCAGAATGGCGCATTGCTCAGCAGCCTCCTTAAATAATTCGCCCTTACAGTCGATAGCAGTCTAGCCGCGTGGCAGGTGGCGACAATAAACATCCATTAAGAGGCTTACCATGGGATACCGGCCGCGCATTCTGGTCAGCGAACACGATCCCAGGCTCAGAACGCGACTATCCGAATCCCTGGAGCAGGCTGGTTTCTGGGCCGATACCGCGCGCTCGACCCGCGAGGTGCTGAAGAAGCTGGGGACGCGGCAATATGCAGCCATGACACTCAACATGCTGCTCGCTGACCAGGATGCCTTGTCACTGACACGCGAACTGCGCGTGCTCGGATTGCATCTCCCTATCCTGGTCATATCGGTGCACGCTGAATCACGTCGCGAGCCACGGTTGGCACGGCATCCGGATGTAGACTTGGAATTGAGGGAGGGGGCTCCCCACCCGGAACCCGACTGGGTACGCAAAGCGGCTGATCAGGCACGCACCATCTTCGCCGTCAAGACCGCCTGCCAGCGGCTGCGTGGCTTCCGGCCCCGCATCCTCCACATCGAGGCCGACCGCTTCAGCGCCGGCCTGGTAAAGGCGGCGTTGCGCAGCTCCGTAGACCTGGTCCAGGCCCGCCACGCGCACGAGCTGGACCGTGCCCTCGACGACCCCTGCTTTGATCTGGCACTGCTGAGCCCGGCACTCGAAGATATCGACGGCGAGGCCATGCTGCATTGTATCGCCGCGCGCTGCCCCGAAACACCCATCGTTGTGCGCGCCCGCTACACACTGTGCGGCGACGGCCACGACCTTCGTGTCGAAGGACAGGGCGGGCCGAGCGTTGTTACCGCCTTACGCGCACTCCTGCTGCATGCCCTGCAGGTCCCACAACGCGCCCAGGCCTGAGGAAGCATCGCCCCGGCCGCTCATCGGCCGTGTAATCGCCCCCACTGTCTGCGGGCGCGTTTGTCCGGGCGACCATCCACTTTCGGCGCCCCTGCGGACTGCAGGCGCCGCGCCTCACGCTGACCCTCCCGTGCGGCGATACTTGCGTCCCGCTCGGCGTACAGCAACTGTGCCCGCGCCGCCGGCCCGCGCTGGGCCGATAATTCACGCACCTCGACGACGAACTGTACATCACCCTTCTGGATGCGCAGCTCATCACCACGGCGGAGCTGCCGCGAAGGCTTCACGCGCTCACCGTTGACGTGCACCTTGCCGCCCACTACCGCCTCGGTGGCTTGCACACGTGTCTTGAAAAAGCGCGCCGCCCACAGCCATTTATCGATGCGGACCCGGATGTCTTCGACGGCTTCCGGCATCAGGCCGACCTCAAGGTAGACATATCATCACCGCCCGGCCACGTCAGCCACCGGCAGTCATTTTCAGCAACAGCCCGTTGAGCCGACTCACGAACCCCGCCGGATCGTCCAACTGGCCGCCTTCCGCCAACAGTGCCTGATCGAACAGGACATGGCTCCAGTCGGAGAATTGTGTCTCATCCTGCACCTCCTCCAGCCGCCGCACCAGGGCATGCCCGGCATTGATTTCCAGGGTCGGCTTGGAAACAGGCACGTCGTGTCCAGCCTGCCGCAGGACGTGTTGCAAGTGTATCGCCATGTCGCGCTCCCCGAGGACCAGACAGGCAGGTGAATCCGTCAGCCGCTGGCTGACCCGCACCCCCTGGACCTTGTCGCCGAGCACCGTCCGCATGCGTTCCAGCAGCGGCTTCAGCGTGCTCTCCGCCTCCTCTGCTGCCTGCTCCGCCGCCGTATCGCCCAGATCCTTCAGCTCCAGATCACCCTTGGCCACGGACACCAGCGGCTTGCCTTCGAACTCGGTCAGGTGCGACATCAGCCACTCGTCGACCCGATCCCACAGCAGCAACACCTCGATATTCTTCGCCCGGAACATCTCCAGGTGTGGGCTCTTGCGTGCCGCCGCAAAACTGTCGGCGGTTATATAGTATATCTTCTCCTGACCCTCGGGCATACGCGCGACATAATCGCTGAGCGATACCGTCTGTTCGGAGTCATCCGTACCGGTAGAGCTAAAACGCAGCAGCTTGGCGATACGCTCACGATTGCCATAATCCTCGCCCGGCCCCTCCTTGAGCACGCGACCGAATTCCTTCCAGAATCCCGCATACTTCTCCGGCTCGTTGGTCGCGATACCCTCCAGCAGTCCGAGTACCTTCTTGACGGAGGCCGCACGCATCGTATCGATCAGCTTATTGTGTTGCAGGATCTCGCGTGACACGTTCAACGGCAGGTCGTCGGAATCAATCACCCCACGCACGAAGCGCAGGTACTGCGGCATCAGATGCTCGGCATCGTCCATAATGAAGACACGCCGCACATACAGTTTGATGCCGTGACGGCGATCATGCTCCCAGAGATCGAAGGGGGCACGCCGCGGTATGTACAGCAGCGCTGTATACGCCTGATTGCCCTCGACACGGTTGTGGGTCCAGGCAAGCGGCACCTCGAAATCATGGGCGACATGCTTGTAGAACTCCTGGTATTCCGCTTCCTCGATGTCTTTCCTGGGGCGTGCCCACAGGGCGGAGGCGCTGTTGACGGTCTCGAATTCACCCGGCTTATCGTCGCCCGCCACCGGCATCTCGATCGGCAGCGAGATATGGTCGGAATATTTATGGATGATTCCGCGGAGTCGATGGGCGTCCAGGAACTCGTCCTCGCCCTCACGCAGATGCAGGGTCACCTGTGTCCCCCGCCCCGGCTTGTCGATATTCTCCAGTGAATAGCTGCCCTGCCCATCCGACTCCCAGCACACACCGTGTTCGTGGCCCAGGCCCGCGCGCCGTGTTATCACGGTCACCTTGTCGGCAACGATGAAGGCCGAATAGAAGCCGACGCCGAACTGGCCGATGAGGCGCGCGTCCTTGGCCTGATCGCCGGTCAGGGATTCGAAGAATTGCCGCGTGCCCGACTTGGCGATGGTGCCGATGTTATCGACCACCTCTGCGCGGCTCATGCCGATACCGTTGTCACTGACGGTGATCGTACGCCGCTCGCGGTCGACCTCGACACGGATACGGAGATCGCTGTCACCCGCGTAGAGCGCGTCGTCGGACAACGCCTCGAAGCGCAGTTTGTCGCATGCATCGGAGGCGTTGGATATCAGCTCGCGCAGGAAAATCTCTTTGTTGGAATACAGGGAATGGATCATGAGATTCAGCAACTGCCGAACCTCGGCCTGGAATTCCAGTGTCTCTTTATGGGTCTCCACAGACATTGCAGAACCTCTCCAGAAGCTATGTTGACGGAACCGGCAGATCCGCAGCTGCCATTACGGGGATAGGGGCGGCGTACGGGGGAATCAACCCCCTGGCAAGCCACCCTCATGGGCGAGCAGCCATCGCTTGATGGCGAGTTCCGGGCCCGCCGTGGCGCCGCTGTAGCCACCGATGCCGCCCCGGGCCACTACTCGGTGACAGGGAATGATGATCGGAATCGGGTTACGGCGGCAGGCCTGGCCCACGGCACGGGGTGCCGAGCCGACGACGTCGGCCAATTCCCCGTAGGTCCGCGACTGACCGGACGGGATCTCACGCAGCGCCGCCCATACGCGCTGCTGGTGGGCTGTGCCCAGGGGTGCCAGTGGTACATCGAAGCGGTGGCGGGGCGCGGTGAAATAGGCCTCCAGCGCACGCACGACGCGGCCGGCGGCGGGCGTGACTGGCTCGATGAGCCTGGTGCGCGACGGCAGGTAGTCGAGGGTGACGAGCCGGCCGGCCGCGTCCATCTGCACGCCGATCGGCCCGAGCGGGGTGGCGAGTATGGCCTGGTACGGGGTCATGCCCCCAGCGCCCCGGCCGGGCCGGAGGCCTTCCGAGGGCGGCCGGATGGGGACCGTTGCGCAGTCGCCGGGGTACGACTCAGCGGGCACCCGGGTAGACCGGCCGACCGTCGGCAAGGCCACCTTGACCTGTCGTTCTCCAGGAAAAAAATGGGCGTCATGCTCACCATGACGCCCAGTATAACCGCACTCACCCGAGGCTCGACGGTATCGTCAGATCGCCACCGGCGAGGTCAGATCTTTTCCTTGATGCGCGCAGACTTACCCTGACGGTCGCGCAGATAGTAGAGCTTGGCACGACGCACGTCGCCGCGGCGCTTGACCTGGATGCTGTCGATGGCGGGGCTGTAGGTCTGGAACACGCGCTCCACGCCTTCGCCGTGCGAGATCTTGCGGACCGTGAAGGCCGAGTTCAGACCACGGTTGCGCTTGGCGATGACGACACCCTCGAAGGCCTGCGTGCGTTCCCGGGTACCTTCCTTCACCTTGACGCTGACGATCACGGTGTCGCCCGGAGCGAACGCCGGCACAGTACGGCCCATTTGTTCCTTTTCCAGTTCTTCGATAATGTTGCTCATAGCCTTGACCTCAACTTCGCCCGTATCAATCGTCTTGCCGATTATCGTCTTGCTCCTGGATGAATTCCTCCAGGAGCGCCCGTTGTTGCTGACTCAGTTCCACCCACTCCAGCAGATCCGGCCGCCGCCGCCAGGTCCGCCCCAATGCCTGCTTGAGCCGCCAGCGCTCGATGTCGGCATGGTTGCCACCCAGCAACACGGCCGGGACCGTCATGCCGTCGACCGACTCCGGTCGCGTGTAATGCGGACAGTCGAGCAGTCCAGTGGAAAAGGAATCCTGTTCCGCAGAATCCTCGTCCCCCAGCGCACCCGGCTGCAGACGCGCCACCGCATCGATCACCACCATGGCGCCGAGTTCACCGCCACTCAGCACATAGTCGCCAATCGACCACTCTTCATCGATCTCGCTGACCAGCAACCGTTCGTCTATGCCCTCGTAACGCCCCGCCACCAGCACGAAACCAGGCATCGTCGCCAATGCGCGCAGCCGCGTCTGATCCAGACGCCGGCCCTGCGGCGACAGATAGGCGACGCAGTGTCCTGGTACTTCCCGGCGAACCGTCCGGATCACATCACGGAGCGGCTCATAACGCATCACCATCCCGGGACCGCCGCCGTAGGGACGATCGTCAACCGTCCGGTGCCGATCATGGGTGTAGTCGCGTGGGTTCCAGGTCTCGATCCGCAGCAATCCGCGCTGCACTGCGCGCCCCGTTACGCCGTACTCCGCTACCGTCCGCACCATCTCCGGAAAGAGCGTGACGACATCAATCCGCATTTCTGCGCCCGTTCGGATCGCAGCCGCCACCCATTTGCGCCAAACCCAGCGGGCCGCGCGGGGCTAGAAATCCGGATCCCAATCGACCTCCATCAGTCCGGCCTCGAGATCGATCCGCCGGATCACCTGCCCCTGCACAAAGGGGATCAGCCGCTCGCGGTCGCCGCGCACCACCACGACGTCGTTGGCGCCCGTCTCGAGCAGGTGATCGATCCGTCCCAGGTCCCGGCCGTCGCGGGTTACGACCCGCAGGCCTTCGAGGTCGGCCCAGTAATACTCGCCGGGTGCCGGCGCATCCAGCCGTGTCCGTCGCACCGCGATATCCTTGCCCAGGAGTCGTGCCGCCGCGTCACGATCGTCATAGCCCTTGAGCTTGACGGCGATGCCTTTGCCGTGTTCCCGACCGTCCTCGACCTCGACCGCCAGCCCGCCCGCGCCCGGCACCAACCAGGGACCGTAGTCGAGGATGCGTCTGCGAGGCTTGGTGTAGGAATACACTTTCAGCCACCCGCGCACACCGTACAGGCTGCTGATCCGCCCGATGATCACCAGACGGTCGGTGTCGGGCATCTCACCAACCATGGCGATCAAGCGTGCTGCCGGCGCTCCTGCTTGACCAGGCCCGCCACGCGCTCGGAGGCCTGTGCGCCCTGTGCCAACCAGTGATCAATGCGCCCGAAGTCGATCTGCAGACGCGCCTCTCCACCCTTGGCGATCGGGTTGAAAAAACCAATGCGCTCGATGTACCGGCCATCGCGCCGGTTGCGGCTGTCCGTCACGACGATGTGATAAAAGGGCCGCCGCTTCGCACCGCCGCGTGCCAATCGAATGGTTACCATGTTGAAACTGTCCTCCACCTGCCGCCAAAAAAGCCGCCTTGCTTGCTGGCGGCCATCGAGTACTACGTAAACGGCGCATTTTACGGGAATCCGGGCAAAAGTGAAGCAGTTAAACACCAATCGCCGGGACGCCGTGGCAGAGGCGCCCCGCCACGCCCGCTGGTCAACGGGGCGTCGCCCGCCACCCGACCGGACCATGAATACCGCAAAGGTGATGTGCATACCGACATCTGTCGGCATTTCTTACGGATAGGGCAGATCCAGTCCGGGCTGGATAATATTCGAATATGTTCTTGTTACCTAATGATATCTGCGCCTCTGCCCCGCGCCCATGCTGAGTGGAGAGTGTCGAAATCCGTTACAGATTGTTTCCACCCCGGAGGCATCAGCTGAAGGTGTTATAGAGTAACTGCATGTAAAATATGGGTAAAATATTTCCTGGCACAGCGCTTGCTCTAGTAGCGCACCAAGTGCCAGGGCAAGGCGCGGACAACAAGAAGCGTGGGATCGGAGGAGTCGCCCGAAACCAAACAAGTACAACGGGCCACATATAACAACAAGGGTCAACGACTGAGTCTAAAAGCAATAACGGTCTGAAAGCCTGAATCTACTCAACGGCGGCACCGCGAGGGGACCGCCGTTTTTATTTGCGCGGGCGTCCCGCCCGGGTCACCGTCGGCGGCTGACCGGCTCAGGGCATCGGGAACGGCATCCGCCCCTTCATCCCCCGCAGCATCTTTGTCATGCCGCCCTTGGACATGCGCTTCATCATCTTCTGCATCTGGATGAATTGCTTCAACAGCCGGTTCACGTCCTGGACTTCAGTGCCCGATCCCAGAGCGATGCGCCGCCGCCGTGAACCCTTGATCACGTCGGGATGGTGCCGCTCCTGGCGGGTCATGGAATCGATGATGGCGAGCATACGTACCAGTTCGTGATCATTGACCTGACTACGGACCCCCTTGGGGATATCACCGCCCCCGGGCAATTTGTCCAGCAGTCCACTCAGGCCGCCCATACTCATCATCTGTTGCAATTGATCGCGGAAATCCTCCAGATCGAAGCGTTTGCCCGTCTTGAGCTTGCCCGCCAGCTTCTCGACCTTGGCGTGATCGACCTTGCGTTCGGCCTCCTCGACCAGACTGAGCACGTCGCCCATACCGAGGATGCGGGACGCCACGCGGTCCGGGTGAAAGGGTTCGAGCGCCGTGGTCTTCTCACCGACACCGAGAAACTTGATCGGCTTGCCAGTGATGGAACGGATGGACAACGCCGCGCCACCGCGTGCATCGCCATCGGTCTTGGTCAGTACCACACCGGTCAGCGGCAGCGCCGCATCGAATGCCTTGGCGGTATTGGCCGCGTCCTGGCCAGTCATACTATCGACGACGAACAGCGTCTCGACGGGATTCAGCGCCGCATGGATGCGCTGGATCTCGGCCATCATCTCGCCGTCGATATGCAGGCGGCCGGCGGTATCGATGATCACCACATCAAGCACCTGTCGGCGGGCCTGCTCGACTGCGTTGCGCGCGATCTCGACGGGGTCCTGCTCAGGGGTGCTGGGAAAGAACTCCGCACCGACCTCGCGGGCGAGGGTACGGAGTTGCTCGATCGCGGCGGGACGGTAGATGTCGCAGCTCGCCACCAGGACGGATTTTTTGCGGCGCTCCTTCAGCCAGCGCGCCAGCTTGGCGGTGCTGGTTGTCTTGCCGGAGCCCTGCAGGCCCGCCATCAGCACCACCGCCGGCGGCTGTACGCGCAGATTCAGTTCGTCATTGGCCTCGCCCATCACGGCGATGAGTTCGGCGTGGACGATCTTCACCAGCGCCTGGCCGGGTGTCAGGCTCTGCAGCACCTCCTGGCCGACCGCCCGCTCGCGGACCCGCTCGATGAGGGTCTTGACCACCGGCAGCGCAACGTCGGCCTCCAGCAGGGCCATGCGCACCTCGCGCAGGGTCTCCCGGATATTCTCTTCACTGAGACGGCCCTGGCCGCGCAGGCGCTTGAGGGTCTGGGTGAGGCGTTCTGTAAGTGTCTCGAACATCGATGGGACCACGGCGACTAAATGGAGCAGTAGCCCGCGCGCCCGGATCGGGGCGGCGGGTTCGTCGCCGCATTATAGCTGGATCAGGTCACCCCCGAACAGGCGGCGCAGCTCGAATCCCTTGATGAGATCCCGGCATTCCCCTTCGATCCGTGCCTCCGCGCCGGGCTTGAGGTGCGTGAGATACAACCGGGGGCGATGGCGCAGCTTGCGTAGATCGGCGGCCAGGAGCTCCGGGCAGTAATGGTATGCCCGCCGGCATAACTCCAGCTCCTGGTTCGGGAAGGCACACTCGACGATCAGCGCGTCGACACCAGGATAGTCGTTGAGGGCCGCCCACAGGGTGTCATTGGTAGTGGTGTCGCCACTGAACACCGCCACCCGCCCAGCGCTCTCGATACCGTAGCCAACGCCCGGCACCACGTGGTTCACAGGGATCATGCGGATGCGCCGACCGGCGATCTCGCGGACCTCGCCATGCGCCATGACGCTATACCGCAACACGCCGCCCTGCGGCGTCGGCAACTGCGTAAAATCCGGCCAGACGATCCAGTTGAAGACGTGTTCACGCAGGGCAGCCAGCGTCTCTGCGGCCGCGTGCAGGGTAATAGGCTGCTCGATCTCACCAAAGATCGAGTCCGTCATGAGCGGCAGACCGGCGATGTGATCGAGGTGCGAATGGGTAATGAAGATGTGTCGAATGCGGGCCATCTCCTCGAGCGTCAGGTCACCGAGCCCGGTACCCGCATCGATCAGAATGTCGTCGTCCACCAGCAGGCTGGTGGTCCGCAATCCAACACCTATCCCACCACTACAACCCAGTATCCTTATACGCATCATCCAGCGTTCCAGCACCTGTGTGAATTCCCCGCGGGCACACCAGGCAGGCTGGGCCCTTCCTCCGGACGCATCCGTCGCCCTGTTCACAATTCCTTCAAACGTCGGGCCACTGCCGGGACCGCGTGTGACCCTTTTCCTCGCATCCTCGCCCGCGCGTTCCGGCGGCGCTTCTATGAGGAATACAGATATGCCATCATGCCCGGGGATTTCCGGTGATATTAGAACACCTGCGCCGCGGGAGGAACATGCACACGCAACTCATCGGCACCCTGGCGATTGCCCTTTACCTGATCAGCAGCCTGCTGCTGGTGGTGCGGCTGGTGCGACAGGATACGTTTCCCGGCTGGGCCAGGGGCGGGATCCTGTTACTGGCCCTGGCGGCCACCGCCCTGCATGGCGCGGCGCTCTATCCCCTGCTGCTGACGGCAACCGGCCTGGACCTCGGCTTTTTCAAGGCGGCCTCGCTGATCGGCTGGATCACCGCACTCCTGCTGCTGCTGTCATCGCTGAAGCGCCCGCTGGAGAATCTCGGCATCCTGCTGCTACCCATGGCTGCGCTCACCATCGTGCTGATGTTCGCCTTCCCCTCGCGCCATGAGCTCGGCGAACAGTCGGGCTGGCAACTGGATCTGCATATCCTGCTGTCCGTGCTGGCCTACAGTCTGCTGGTCATCGCCGCGTTACAGGCCCTGGCCCTGGCCTTTCAGGACCGTCAGTTACGCAACCGACATCCGGGTGGCCTGATACGCCTGCTACCGCCGCTGCAGGTCATGGAAGCGCTGCTGATCCAGCTCATCGTTTCCGGCTTCGTCCTGCTGAGCGCCGCGTTGTTGACGGGGTTCTTCTTCCTGGAAGATATCTTCGCCCAGCATCTGGTGCACAAGACCCTGCTGTCCATGGTGGCCTGGGGCGTATTCGCCGTGCTGCTGTGGGGTCGCTGGCGCTTCGGCTGGCGGGGCCGTACCGTCACCCACTGGACGCTGGGCGGCTTCCTGTTCCTGATGCTGGCCTATTTTGGCACCAAGCTGGTGCTCGAGTTGCTACTTGGCCGCTAATCCCTGACAAACGGCACACCATGACCTAAAATGCCGGACTCTCCCGTCGCCTGGAGGCACCCTCGACGTTGGATGCGATCCCCCTTGGCGCGCTGTTCGGCGCCCTGATATTCCTGCTCGTTCTTTCGGCCTTTTTCTCCGGCTCGGAGACGGGTCTGATGACCCTCAACCGCTACCGTCTGCGACACCTCGCAAAGGCCAGGCATCGGGGCGCGGTTCGTGCCCAGCGCCTGCTGGAGCGACCGGACCGGCTGATCGGGCTGATCCTGCTCGGTAACAACTTCGTGAACATCCTCGCATCGGCGGTCGCTACGGTGATCGGTCTGCGCCTGTTCGGTGAGGCCGGCATCGCCATCGCCACCGGCATCCTCACCCTGGTGATCCTGATCTTCTCCGAGGTCGCTCCCAAGACACTGGCCGCGCTGCACCCGGAGCGCATCGCCTTTCCGGCCGCCTTCATCTACACCCCCCTGCTGAAACTGCTCTACCCCCTCGTGTGGGTCATCAATCAGCTTGGTAACGGTCTGTTGCGGCTGTTTCGCGTGTCGGCCGAACAGGCCAGTGCACAATCCCTGAGCCGGGAGGAACTGCGCACGGTGGTCCTGGAGGCCGGCGCCATGATTCCCAAGCGCCACCAGAAGATGCTGCTGAATCTGCTCGACCTGGAGAAGGCCACGGTTGAGGACATCATGATCCCCCGCAACGAAGTCGTCGGTATCGACCTGGGTGATGACATCAGCGAGATCACCGATATCCTCACCCATACACAATACACACGCCTCCCCGTCTACGAGGAATCGGTCGACGACATCGTCGGCATACTGCATGTACGCAACGCGCTGCCGCTCCTGCAACGCGGGACGCTCACCCACGAGGAACTGCGCCAGGCCGCGCGCGAGCCCTACTTCATCCCCGAAGGCACATCGCTGAACCGGCAGCTGCTGAACTTTCAGCACGAAGGCCGCCGCTCTGGGCTGGTGGTCGACGAATATGGAGAGATCATGGGCCTGGTCACCCTCGAAGACATCCTCGAAGAGATCGTCGGCGAGTTCACCACCGATCCTGCGGCGCTCAACAGCGACATCACGCCTCAGGACGACGGCAGTTATCTGATTGATGCCACCACCAGCGTACGCGACATCAATCGTGCGCTGCTTACCGAGCTGCCCACCACCGGGCCGAAGACCCTCAACGGACTGATCCTCGAATACATGCAGGATATCCCCGAGGCCGGCACCAGCCTGTTGATCGCCGGTTATCCGATCGACATCGTGCAGACCAAGGACAATGCGGTCAAGATCGTCGTCCTGCACCCCCAGCTCCGCCGGCCGCGGCCGGCGGTATGAGCGCCTGCGGGGCCCGGGTCACTCCGGTACGCACGCGGTGGTGAACCACACCGGCACCTCCATCCACAGACCGTCACCCGTAATCGGCCAGCGACCGATACCAGACAACCTCCCACCAGTCGTTGGGCGATTGCAGGTGATAACCGAACTGTTCGATTCCGGTCTCGGCGGGAAGGACGCCGG
>JACDJA010001112.1_pt1 | contig 24130 bp, 22 predicted proteins | sample 7449241 | NCBI WGS metagenome assembly JACDJA01 (sample SAMN14253289, study PRJNA609438) | sludge metagenome | isolation source: initial anaerobic sludge | collected 2018-12-20 | reverse complement strand
TGCGTTGGGTCCGAGCCCGCGTCTGGCGCGGTGCGTTGGTACGCGCCTTGCAGCGCGACGAACGGTCCGCCCGAGATGTTCGTCTCTACCCCTAGGACTGCCGCGAGAGTGTCGTTGCCTACCGTTGGGTCCGTGCCGTCCGGGTCCTCCGCGAAGGTGTACGCCGTCTCGCCACGCAGCACGTAGTTTCCTAGCACGACCGAGAAGTCGCTACCGAGCAGCGTGACGTGGTCGTAGGTCAGGCTCGGCTGCAACTGGACGTGGCCGACGGTTTCGGTCGGGACGAGGTTGGCCGAGACGGTCGGCAGGTGCCTGAAGCCGCGGTACGCGACCACGCTGACGTCTGCGCCGCCGCCGATGTCGAGGTCAAGCGTCGCGCGGCCGCCGAACTGGATGTTGCCTACCGAGAACTCCGGCACTTCCTCGACGGGCGCGACCACCCCGACGATCGTCATGCCCGGCGGTAGCTGCGGCATGGCGATCGCTGGTTGCCAGCGGGCGCCCGGCAGGGTCGATGGCACGAAGACGGGCACGACGACGAGGTCGACCGTTACGCCGTCCTGGCCGTGCACCGTTGCCCGGAGAAGCGGCGTTGGCAGGCGTTGGTCGCTCGGGTTGCCGACCGGGTTCGCCAGGTCGCGCGGGTTGATCACGTCGACTGGGTTGACGGCGTCGGTCGAGCCCCACGCCACCACCTGGTTGCCGACGCTGAGGTCCACTGGGCCTAAGTAGACGGTGGCGTAAGCGCGGCCGAGGCGCGCGCTGAACGGTTCGGCAGCTGCCGCGTCGTAACGGGCGCCGACCTCGGCCACGAAGATGGCGTCTGGGAAGAAGCCAGAGCCAACCTCGCCGTCCAACCGGAGCTTCAAGTCGGCTGCCGCGACCGGGATGGTCCCGTCGATGGCCACGCCGAACTCGGTTGCGACCTTACCGCCGAGGCGGTAGCTCACCTGGGCGGAGGCGGTCGCTGCGAACAAGAGTGCGCTCAGGAAGAGCGCGAGGAGCGAATAGGGGCGCCTAAGCATGCGTTTCACCTCGTGATCTGGCTAGGCTCAGCGCTGGAGGAAGCGCTCGGTGAAGACATCGGCTGGGATGTCGCCGTCAAGCGTGAAGTCCGACTGGTCGATGGTGGTGAACGAGCCGGTTGCGACCGTCTCCATGCGGATGACGCTAGGCAGCGTGTAATCGCCGACGGTGACCGTGCCGGAGATGGTGAGAACCTTGATCAGTTCACCTGCGCGGTAGAACTCGACGCGCTGCGGGATGAGCGTTGCCTCCGGGACCTGGTAGACGATGCGGTCGTAACTACTGGTCCCGCCAGCGGCAGCCGTGCCTTCCATGACGTAGACGGGGCCGGGCTGGACCTCGAGTAGGGTCGTCGTGAAGTCGTCGCCGAAGTCGCCGCTGAGGCTCGAGATCTCCTCGTACGAGAAGTCGGAACCGAAGAAGGCATCCTGCTCCTGCCCGCCCGCTACGCGCCTGACGCGGCCGAGGGCGGGGAGGTAGATCATCGTCTCCGTTTCGCCTGACGCCTTCTCGATCGAGAGGAAGCCGGAGCCGCGCACGTCGGCTGGTTCGAGGAACTTGATTAGTTGCGAGCGCCCCTCGTCAGCCGTCCAGATCTGCATCGAGCGCGTGAGCGAGTGCCCAGACCCCGCGGTGATGGTCATGCGCAGGGTCGCGACCGTCGTGCTTGGGGCTGGCATGGCGTCCATCGCCGCAGTGATCTCGGCGGCCGTGCTGTAGCGCTGGGCGCTGACCGCGCCCCCGATGAGCAGGGCTAGGACGAGGGTCGTAAGCAGGCGGGTTAGCGAGCGGGGTTCAGTCATCGGGTGACCTCCTTGGTCAATCGGCTGCGCGGGCGGCCGTTGCCGGCGTTGAGCCGCGCGGGTTGCGTAGGAACACGAGGCAGGCGGCGGGCAGGAGCGTTAGCGACGCGGTCCCGACCGAGAGCACGGTGAATGCCATGAGCGAGCCGAGCGTGCGCACAGGCACGAACTGGCTGAAGACCATGGCGAGGAAGCCCGCGCCCAACGTGAGGGCGGTGAAGAGGATGGAGCGGCCGGAGGAGTGCAACGCTTGACTCATGGCGGCCTCCGGCTGGCGGCCACTGCGGCGCTCCTCCATGTACCTGACAGTCAAGTGGATGGCGTAATCGCCGACGCCGATGGCGAGCGCGCCGAGGAGCATGGTCGAGAGGTCGAGTGGGATGCCCAGGAACCCTAGGACGCCGTACTGCAGGGCGATGGTGAGCAGCAGGGCGAGGATGGTGACGAGGGCGGCGCGGAAGGAGCGCACGAACGAGTCGATGATCACGACGAGGATGATGGCGAGCGACAGGCTGATCACGAAGTCGTGCATGAGCGAGTCTTCGATGTCGAGCTGCAGCAGCGTTGAGCCCGTGTAGCCGAGGGTGGCGTGTTGGCCTAACGTCGCCGCACCGGCTGCCTCGATGTCGTTGACGATGCCCCGCATGATGGCCGTCGACTCCGATTTCGTGGCGATATCTACTAGCCCCTGTTGCGAGTCGAGGGTGAGGTACTGGCTGACCTGCTTGGGGTCTCCGGAGAGCTGATAGAGCAGGAGTTCCTGCGCTATCTCCTCGCGCGTGGTTGGGAGGCCGTCTACCCCAGTGAGGGTGTAGTGGATGGCGCGTAACACCGAGGCTATCGACGTCGTCGGACCGACGCCTTCGATGGTGGCAACGCGCTCCTGGAAGGCGAGCATGGACTGCAGCGTTGCTGGGTCGCTGATGTCTCCGGTTACGAGCACTTGAACTTGGCTCGAGCCCCCGAAGGCGTCTTCCACGATGGCGTAGTCCTTGCGTAGGGGTGAGTTGGCGTTGAAGTAGTCGATGACGGCGGTGTTCGGAACGATGCGCGTGGTTCCTACGATCGCGAGGACCAGGAGCAGGCCTGCCGCAACTAGGATGCCGTAGCGCCGGCGGTCTGCGAAGCGCGCGATCACCTCGAGGAAACCGGCGATCATGCCTGGCTGTTCAGGGTCCACGACGCGGCGCGGTGCCCGTAGCAGCCCAAGCACGGCGGGCAGAAGCACGAGCGCCGCCACGAGCGTGCCGAGCACGCCGCCAGCCGTTAGCAGGCCTAACGCCCTGACGGTTGGCATGCCGGAGAGGGTGAAGGTGGAGAGCGCGGCCGCGATGGCTAGGCCGGAGATCAGTACGCCGAGGCCCGTCTCCTTGCGAGCGGTCGCGATGGCCTGGTGCTTGTCCTTGCCGTGCGACAGCTCTTGGAAGAAGCGCCCGAGTAGGTGCAGCGAGAACGAGCTTCCGACGGCGAGGATGGCCACCGGCGCGATGACACTGAGGGTGCTCAGTTCGGCGCCGATCCAACCCATGACGCCAAGTGACCAGAGGAGTCCGACGAGCACGGTCATGAGGGGGAGGAGCGCGCCGCGCACGGTGCGGAAGTTGAGGTAGAGCATGACGAGGATGAGGAGCGCAGCGACGCCGCCGAGGAGCGGCATCTCGCGCGCGAGGGTGGCGCGCATCTCGCCGTCGATGAGAGGGCCGCCGACGAGGTGAACTTTGCCCATTCCGGCGCCCTGCCAGTCGTGGTCGAGCGCTTCGCGGATGGCGCTGCTCAGTGCCGAGGAGTCGACGTCTCCCGAGACTTCCATGACCACGTTGGCGGACTTGCCGTCTAGTGCCACGAGCAGTCCGCCGCGGTAGAGGGGTGACGTCTCGAGGTAGTCGCGCGCGGCGGCCAAGTCGGAGGCCGTCGGGGTGGGGGGCAGGAGATCTTCGATGACGAGGAAGCCGTCGTCGTCGAGCATGCGTTGCGCGTTGCCGGCGCTGGTCACGGCGGTGACGCCTGGAACCTTGGCGAGGTCGTTAGAGAGTTGCCGTAGCGCGGCGACGGCCTGCGGCGTGTAGATGTCGCCCTCGACGAGCGCCACCATGATGCCGTCTGCGCCGAACACGTCGGCGACCTCGCGCTGGAGCTCTGTGACGGTACTGTTGTCCGGGAGCATGGCTGCCACCGAGGCGTCGAGCTTCAGGCGCAACGCCCCGAGCCCGAGGCCGACGGACACGAAGACGAATGCGGCGACGATGAGCCAATCGCGGCGGCGTTCGGACTTGGTCATGCGCTGCCCCTCGTGGAACGCTCGTTCCAGTTGGCGTGTGGGTCGTTAGCGATGTGGCTCATGCTGCTGAAGGCCTCCTAGGCGGTTGGTTACTGGATTACCGGGTGTGGTCGGTGGTCGTCGAGGGCGTGCAACGCGATGGCGGCGTAGCCCTCCAGCGTGTCGCGGCGACTGGATACTTTAGCCACGAAGCCGAGGTTGAAGGCGCTGAAGAGCAAGTAGCGCGCGAGGTGCTCTGGTGGGTACGCCTCAGAGATGTCGCCGCGTTCGGTCGCTGCCGTTATGAGGTGGGCGACCATGTTGATCAGCTCGCTTAAGTACCGCGAGAGGAAGGCAAGCACGTCTGGCTTGCTGGCTGCCAACTCGATGGCGGCCCGCAGCGTGAGGGAGCTCGTGCCGCCGCCAGAGGCGAGTTCGTCGATCAGGGCGTCTAGCAGGTTCTTGAACTGGTCGCGGAAGGCGCCCGTTCCCGTGAGGAAGAGGCGGAGTTGGTCGCGTTCGATCTCCGCGTGCGCGGCGAGCGCCTCCATGAAGAGCTGCTCTTTGCCGCCGAACGCCGCGTAGAAGGAGCTTGAGCTAATGCCAAGCTCGTCTAGCAGGTGCCGGACGGACGTGGCCTCGTAACCCTGCCGCCCGAAGAGAGCGGCGGCTTTGAGGACAGCCTCGTCATGGTCGAACTCCTTGGGCCTCGCCATCGATGCGAGAATACCACGTTATGGAACAAACGTTCCGTAACGTGGCGAACGCTGTTGGCTCGGCGTCAGTCGACGAGCTTGTGGCGCAACTTCTCTAGCGTCTCAGGAGTCAGGCCGTTGCTCTCGAGGTACGCGATGGCGCCGCCGAAGCGGGCGTCCAAGTGCTCGAGCGCCGGACCGATGAGGTCTGGCGTTGCGCCAAGCAGGCGCGCGAAATCGCTGCGCTTGATGCCGCGCCCCTCGGCGTCCGCGAGCAGCCGCTGACGCAGTGGCTCGATGCGGTCGTGAGTGAGCGCGAAGTCCTCGACGATGGTGGCACGGTCGACGCCGACGGCCTCGAGCAACAACGCAGCCACCAGACCGGTGCGGTCCTTGCCTGCCGTGCAGTGGAAGAGGGCCGCCCCCGGCGCGTCAGCCAGCAAGGTCAGGACGCGCACGAAGGCGGAACCAGCATGATCGAGGGCGCGGATGTAGAAGGCCGTGATGTCGAACGGGTCGGACGGTTGAGCGCCGGCAGCGTCGATGTGACCCCAGATCTCGACGTTCTGATAGTCGATGTCGCTGTGGGTTGCCAGGCTGTTGGGGTCGCGCTCGAGTTCTTGCGGTTGGCGCAAGTCGATGACCGTGCGCAACCCGAGTTCGTGCAGGCGCTCGAAGTCGGCCTCAGCCAACTGCATGGGGATGTCCGAGCGGTAGAACACGCCCGAATGGGTCTTGCCGTTGCCGACTACGGGCAGGCCACCGAGGTCGCGCGTGTTGAGAGTGCCGTTCAGCGCGATGAAGCGCGCATCGTGATGGTCGTGGTTAGCGGTGCTCATTGTCCGGAGAGTCTACCGTGCCCGCCCGCGAGTCGGCACCGCCGCATGCCGTGAGCAGGTGTAGCATGCCACCACACGGCGCTACTGGCGCAGGGTCAGGTAGCTTGCCAGCCAACGGAACGCTAGGAGTGGCCTCGTGAAGTGGGAAGACACCGGTCGAAGTAAGAACCTAGAGGACAGGCGAGCTTCCGGGCCCGGCCGCGCCGCGGTGCCGCTCGGCATAGGCGGGGTGCTCATCGTCCTGGCCCTCAGCGTCATCACGGGCACCGACCTGTTCTCGACCTTGGGACTTAGCCCAAGCGCCTCACAGACCCAGACCCCACCGAATCAGGCTGAGCTGCAGGCGCAGGAGCCCGAAGTGCGCTTCGTTTCGTTCGTACTTGACGACGTCCAGGCGTACTGGGCCGCGGTCTTCCAGGCGAGCGACTTGCAGTACGCGGACGCGAAACTCGTCCTCTACCGCGACGCCGTCCAGACCGCCTGCGGCCTGGCGCCAGCAGCGACGGGCCCGTTCTACTGCCCTGGCGACAAGACCGTCTACCTCGACCTGTCGTTCTTCGACGAGCTCAGCCAACGACTCGGCGCGCCAGGCGACTTCGCGGAAGCGTACGTCATCGCTCACGAACTCGGTCACCACGTGCAGGACCTCCTCGGCGCGCTAACTGGTGGCCAGTCCTCGAGCCAATCCGTCGCCACGGAGCTGCAGGCCGACTGCTACGCGGGCGCGTGGGCCTCCTCAGCGGAGAGCCGCGGCATCATGGAACGCGGCGACCTCCAAGAGGGCCTTACCGCCGCCTCGTCGGTAGGTGACGACACCTTGGCCAAGCGCGCTGGGCGCGTGCCGAACCAGGAGACGTTCACGCACGGCAGCTCCGCGCAACGCACGAAGTGGTTCGACACCGGCTACAAGACCGGCGACCCAAGCGCCTGCACCACGCTCTGAGCTGAGCGCCCGACCGTGCGGCTTGCCCTGCCACCGCCGCGTCCAAGCCACCATTGACCCACTGCCAAGCGAACAACTATGCTCACTGTCAACGTCAATTTCGGACAGTGCGTTGACCACAGCGGCCGCGCCTACGTCCTGACGGGTGGCCGCAAGAACCGGTCCAACCCGGCTCATGGCCACCTCAGCTGGGCTCAGGAGGAACAAGATGCTTAAGAGGTTCACTAAGTCTGCGGTGACGCTGCTCGCCATTCTGCTGATGGGGAGCGCGGCGCTTGCCCAAACCGAGATCGTCTACTGGACGCACGAAGACCCTAACCGCACCGCGTTGGAAGAAGAGTTGATCGCTCAGTTCGAAGCCGACTACCCCGAGTACAAGGTCGTGCGCGTGACGAACCCGACCGACCAGATGTCGCAGCTCGTGCTCGCCGCCTTCGCCGCCAACCGCGGCCCCGACATCTTCAACATGGACATCTCCAACGAGTTCCCGTACATCGTCAACGGCCGCGTGGCAGAAGTTGACGCTAAGGCCGCCGGCTTCGACAGCACGCAGGCCATCTACGACGCCTACCTCCCAGGCGTGTTCGACCCCGTTACTTACGAGGGCGGGCTGTACGGCCTCCCCCTCGAGGTCACCAACTGGTCGATCTACCTCAACATGGACGTGTTCAGGAGCGCCGGACTGGACCCCCTCACCGACTACCCGAAGACGTGGGAAGAGATGATGGACGTCGCCGAGAAGCTCACCCTGCGCGACGGCGACATCATCACGCGCCCCGGGTTCGACTTCCGCTACCCCTACTACCTCAACTTCGTGGTTCCGATGGCGGAGCAGCTCGGCGGGCAACTTATCTCTGACGACGGCAAGAGCGCCATCGTCAACGACGAGGCTTGGTTGAGGGTCCTCGAGTACTTCCAGCAGTGGGGGCCGAACGGCAAGAACCTCGGCTCGCCGACCTACGCCGCCGCTCGCAAGCTCTTCAACTACAACAACAACGACATCGGCATGATGGAGTCCGGCCAGTACCAAGCGGAGCGCATCGTGTTCGACAACCCCACCTTCCTCCCGGGTGAAGGCTGGATGGTCGTCCCGTTCCCGCAGTGGGAAGACGCCGTTGCTGACGTGGCCGAGCCGTACTACGGGCACTACTGGCTCGTTAACGCCCAAGCCACGAGCGAGAAGCAGAAGGCCGCCTGGACGTTCCTTGGCTACTTGGCCGACCGTGCAGACGAGTTCTTCGAGCGCGTCGCCGTCCTTCAGCCCACCCAGGAACTCGTGAACTCCGACCTGTTCAAGAACTCGCCATACTCCGACGTCTTCATGAGCGACCTAGCCAAGGCCAAGGTCGTCTATTACGCGGAGGACGCACCCCGCGTGCAGCAGGTCCTGAAGGACGCGGTCGAGGCCGTCATGCTGCAGGGCAAGGCACCAGCCGACGTACTCAAGACCATGCGTGAAGGCGTAGAACGCGCCATCCGCGGCGAGTACTGAGCTAAGAGGGTGGCCCGTAAGGTTCCTGGCCTGACGGTGGCCACCAGAAGAGCGTTGTGGGGCTGGGTGTTCGTACTCCCAGCCCTCATCTACTTCGCCGTCTTCAGCTTCTACCCGATCTTCAACGCCCTCTGGCTAAGCCTTCACAGCAAGAACGTCCTCTCACTGCGGCCACCGCGCTTCATCGGCCTGCGCAACTACCTCGACCTACTCAACTCGGGTACGTTCTGGAACTCGTGGAAGGCGACGGGGCTGTTCACGGTCAGCACGGCCGTGCCGCTCGTGCTCCTCAGCCTGCTCCTCGCCACCCTGATCGTCTCGCGGCTTAGGCTGCAGCGCTTCTTCCAGATGGCGCTTTACGCCCCCGCCGTCATCCCTGGGGTGGTAGCAGCGGCAGTGTGGCTACTACTGCTCGACCCGCGCGGCATCGCCAACCAGTGGGTGAACTTCGTCATCGGCCTCAGCGGCGTAGACCACAAGTGGCTGGCCAACCCCGACATGGTGAGGCTAAGCACCGTCCTCGTGTACTTATGGGGCAAGCTCGGGTTCTTCACGATCATCTTCATCGCAGGCCTCGGGGCCATCCCGCAGAGCGTGAAGGAGGCGGCCAACGTAGACGGCGCCACCGGGTGGCAGCTCTACCGCCACATCACCCTGCCGCTCCTCAAGCCAACGACCCTGCTCGTCTCGATAATGGCCATGATCTTTTGCATGCGTACGTTCAGCACCCAGTACCTGTTCACGCGCGCTGGGGCGCCGCTCGAACCCATCAACGTGGTCACGCTCGGCATCTACAACACCGGCATCCGCGACTACCAGATCGGACTGGCGAGCGCCATGAGCATCGTGCTCCTGCTCGTCATGTTCGTGCTTGCCCTCGCGCAGTTCCGCCTGTCAGGCAGACAGGAGGCCTGAATGGCCGCCGGAACCCTACGCGGAAGGCGCGCCGCTACTAGCAGGGCAGTGCGCGCGCGTTCGCCCATGGAAGTCGTTGGCAACGCGGTTGGTTGGGTCGTGCTCGTCGTCGCAGTAGCGCTCGTGCTCACGCCCCTCGCCTTCATGTTCATCGCCTCCTTCATGCCAGCCAGGGACATAATGCGCATGCCATTCCCCTGGTGGCCGGAGAGTCTCTACCTCGACAACTTCTGGCAAGCGATAAGGGGCAACGACGGCAAGTTCATCTTCCCGCGCGCGCTGCTCAACTCGGTGTTCGTGTCTGGCACCGTCGCGCTCACCACCGTGCTCTTCTCCACGCTAGCGGGCTACGGGCTGACCAAGTTGCGTTTCCGCGGCAGCAACATCGTTTTCCTCCTCATCCTCTCGACCCTGATGATCCCTTTCGAGACGGTCATGATTCCGCTCTACGTGGTCGTCACCGGCATGGGGCTGCAGAACTCGTACGCGGGCCTCATAGTTCCGTTCCTCCTCAGCGCCTTCGGGGTCTTCCTCATGCGCCAGTCGCTGCTCACGTTCCCTGACGAGCTGATCGACGCCTCGCGCATCGACGGCGCTTCAGAGTTGGGCATCTTCTTCCGCATCGTCATGCCGAACATGCTGCCCGTCATGGCCGTCCTCGCCGTGCTTACCTTCGAGCAGCAGTGGGACAACCTCATCTGGCCACTGCTCGTCGTGCAGACGCCGGCGCTCAAGACCATGCCGCTGTACGTCGTGCTGTTCATGGAGGAGAAGACGACCAACGAGGGCGCGATGGTGGCCGTGGCCGCGTTGGCGAGCCTGCCCATGCTCGTGATCTTCTTCAGCCTCGCCAAGTTCTTCCTAAAGGGCGCTAATGTGTTCTCGGCTGGCAAGGAGTGACGGCGTCTAGCTGCCGGGGCCGCCGCGAAAGGTCTACATGAAACTGTTCATCTTCGACATGGGCGGCGTGATGGTCGACGGCTTCGACGTGGTGCCCGCACTAGCTTCCGACCTCGGCATCACCCCAGACGTCTTGCGGGCGGAGCTCGACGCCGCCCGAATGACGCCCTTGCACGACGGCGCCATCACGCCGCTAGAGTTCTGGCAGCGCTACGAAGTGCTTACGGGTAGGAGCGTCGCCGGTGAACCGTGGCGCGACTACTTCAAGCCCGTCAGGCGGCCGGCCATGTACGCCCTCGTCAGGCAGTTGCAGGACGCAGGCTACCGCGTGGTGGCGGGGACGAACACCATCGACCCCCACTACGCCATGCACGAAGCCAACGGCGACTACGCCGTGTTCGACCACGTCTACGCCTCGAACCTGATGGGCGTCTCCAAACCGGAGGCGGAGTTCTGGCGCCACATACTCGGCGCCGAAAGGGTCGCCGCCTCCGACGCGCTGTTCGTCGACGACCTAGCCGTCAACGTGGCCGGTGCCGCCGCGCTAGGGATAACGGCCGTGCAGTACGAGACGGCGGAACAAGTCAGCGGCGCCGTGTTGGCCACGCTCCCCGTGCCTAGCGCCTAAGAGTTGCCTTGGCCCAAGTCATGGTGCGGCTTGGCGGGGCGTGGGTAGGGTGCGGGCATGAGCCAAGCATCACCTGACCAGGCCGCAGCCGCGCCTACTACCGTTACTCCGGACGAGGCCGTCGCGCGCCTCAACAAGCTCTTCGATTCTGCCCTGAGGGCGCTCGGCGACGCCGGTCAGCAGGACGCAGCATGTGAGCTAGCCGCTCAAGGCTGGACTCTACTGCGCCATTCGTGGCCGCGCGAGGGTGAGCGCCTCAACGGCGTCCTTCACTACCTGACGCGCACGGTCAGGCAAGCGCCTGCGAGGGCGGCCGCGGACGACACGCTGCTCGAAGTTCGCCACCTCATTCCGGCGGAGCGCCACCGTGTCATCTTCGAGACCTACTTCGCGCTGGCGTCTGGCAGCGCCTTCGTGCTCGTGAACGATCACGACCCGAAGCCGCTCTACTACCAGTTCGCTGCCGAGCACCCTAGTGAGTTCACGTGGGAACCTCTCGAGGAGGGCCCCGAAGTGTGGCGCGTGAGGATCGCCAAGGTTTAAGCGCCACACGCGCCTCCTGCGCCTTGCAGGCCGGGCGTGGCCGGGGGAGTAGGCTGGCAGGATGCTCGCCCCCGACTCGTCGACCGTTGAACCTGAAGCACAGAAGGCCGCGGCAGCGCAGCCGCTAAGCACCGCAGGGAGCGCACATGCGCTTGCCGACCCGCTCGTCCGCGCGCGCTTCGCGCGGCGCATCACGGGCGCGTTGTTCGTCAGCCAGAGCCTAGGGTCGGCGGGCTCCATCGCCGCCGCGACGGTCGCCGCGATCGTCGGCGCCGAGCTCTCTGGCCGCGACTCGCTCGCTGGCTTGCCAGCCGCCGTCGTGCAGATCGGCGTGGCGGTCGGCGCTTACTTCTGGAGTCGCCTCTCCGACCGCATGGGGCGGCGCGGGGCGCTCACCGCGGCGCTCGTGACGGGCGCGGCTGGGGCGACGCTCTCCTTGTTCGGGGTGGCTAGCGGGAACTTCGCGCTAGTGTTGGTAGCGCTGTTCATCACCGGTTCTGGCAACTCCGCCGTGCAGTTGGGCCGCTTCGTGGCGGCGGAAGTCAACCCGCGCGCCCGCCGCGCCCGCGCCCTCTCGACCGTCGTGCTAGGCGGCACCGTCGGCAGCGTGCTCGGCCCCGCATTGGTCGGGCCGACAGGCAGACTCGTAACCTCTTGGGGTTGGAGCGAGATCGCTGGACCGTACCTCGCGACCGGCGCTGGCTACCTGCTGACGGCCGTACTCCTGTTCCTCGCGCTGAGGCCGGAGCCACGCCTCCTCGGCGAAGTCATCGCCCTCGAGGAGGCCGGCACGCGCCCGCTCACGCAGACGAGGACCTTGCGTGAACTCTTGAACGACGCGGCAGTGCGGACCGCGATCAGCAGCGTGGTGCTCGCGCATATGGTGATGGTCGGCCTCATGCAGATGACGTCGCTGCACATGCACCAGATCGACCACACCCTCGTCAACATCTCGATCGTCTTCTCGAGCCATACCTTCGGCATGTACGCGTTCTCGACGCTGTCTGGATGGATGAGCGACAAGTGGGGCAGGCGGCCAGTGCTTGGCGTAGGGGCCGTGATACTGCTGGCGTCCTGCCTGCTGGCTCCCATGTCGCCTGGGCTCGTGCCCGTCGCGTTCGCGCTCTTCTTGCTCGGGTTGGGGTGGAACTTCTGCTACGTCGCCGGCTCCGCGCTGCTCACCGACGCGCTCACCCCGGCCGAGAAGGGGCGCATGCAGGGCTTCAACGACCTGCTGGTCGGCGGTGCAGCGGCCAGCGCGACGATCATCGGCGGCCTCATCATGGCGCGCGCCGGTTACCTCGCGATGGGCTTGGCGGGAGCGGCCGTTACCCTCGCACTGATCGTCGTGGTCGTGCGCTTGCCGCGCCCAGCGGTTGGCTTGGCGGCAGACTGACATGCAGGCTGGCGGCGCCCACGTCTTCGACGCCGTGATCGTCGGCGGTGGGGTGGCAGGCTCCGCTGTCGCGTGCCGCTTGGCGAGGGCGGGCGCCAGCGTGCTGGTGCTGGAGCGCGAGCACCAGTTCGTCGATCGCGTTCGCGGAGACGCCATGTACCCGTGGGGCGTTGCCGAGGTCGTCAGGCTCGGCTTGGAGGCAGGGCCGCTGGCGGCGGCCAGCCGCCTGCTGCCCTACTGGCACACCCACGTCGCTGGCCTGCTGGAGAGCGCGGCGCGTGACCTGACCGCTAACGGGGGCCTTGGGGCGAGGGCGTTCTTCCACCCCGAGTTGCAGAGCGCGTTGCTTAGCGCCGCCGAGCAGGCCGGGGCGCAGGTGGTGCGCGGCGCCGCTGTTACCGGCTTCAGCCGCGCGCCGGGGCCGCAAAGGTTGCACCTTGTCGAGGCGCGCGCCAACGGTGCGCCAAGCGATCACCTCGCGAGGTTAGTGATCGGCGCAGACGGCCGCTCGTCGCGGGCGCGCGCGTGGGGCGCTTTCTCGGTCAACGCCGACCCGGAGAAACTGATGTTCGCAGGCGTGCTGCTGGCGGGGGCGAGAGTGAGCTTCACTCAACACGAGAGCGACACCGCTCACGTGTTCTTCGCGCCTAGCACGGGGCTGCTCGCCATGGTCCTCCCGTTGGATGGGCGCAGGACGCGGGCCTACGTCGGTTATCACCTTGCCAGAGGCAGGCGGCGCTTGAGCGGCGCAGCTGCGTTCCCGGAGTTCAGGCGACTCAGCGAGGAAGCCGGCGTGCCGCCCGACTGGTACGACGGCGCCGAGGTGGCTGGCCCGCTAGCGCAGTTCTCTGGAGCGGACACGTGGGTCGACGAGCCGTACTCGAGGGGCGTGGCGCTGGTTGGCGACGCGGCGGCGGCAAGCGACCCGAGTTTCGGGTGCGGCATGGCTCTGGCACTGCGCGGCGCCAGGCAACTGACCGACGAGCTGCTGCGCGTAGGGTCTTTCGAGCAGGGTGCCCTCGACGAGGCGGGCGTGGCCTACGCCGAGCAGGCAAGCGCTGACTTCCTCGCGCTGCACAGGCAGATCTCGTGGTTAGCTGACGTGTACAGGGAGCCCGGCACGGCAGCCGACGCCATGCGCGCAGGACTGTGGCCGCTGTACGCGCGCGAGCCAAGCCGCGTGCCGGACGTAGTGCTCCTCGGGCCAGACGGTCCAAGTGACGAGACAGCCAAGCGCCGCTTCCTGGGGTTGGATTGAGGGAACGTCAAGGTGGACGCCGCGGGCCGCGCGCACCGCGAAGGAGGTAAGCGAACATGGCACCTGACTTAGGTTGGTTACACCGATACGTTCCGGCTGGTGCCGACGCCGAGGCTGCGGGCGCAGCGGCGGCCAGCGAGCCGCTTCCTGGGGACGTGACGCTACTCCTACTGCACGGCACGGGAGGCGACGAGAACTCGCTCATGGGCATAGGTAGGCTGGTCGCGCCGACCGCGAACCTACTGAGCGTGCGCGGCCGCTCCCTCGACGAGGGCTCTCCGCGCTTCTTCCGGCGCTTCAGCGCGACTAGCTACGACCAGGAGAACCTCATCTTCGAGGCGCGCGCGCTTGGCGCTTTCGCGCGTAGCGCTGCGGACACCTACGGCATCGATCCCCGCAGGCTCGTCGCGGTTGGGTACTCCAACGGCGCCAACATCGCGCTCGCGACCTTGGCGTACGACCCCGACGCGTTCGCTGGCGCCGTGCTGCTCCGGGCGGTCATGGCCCTCGAGGATCCACCTGCGGTGGCCCTGAGCGGTAAGCCCATCTTGCTGCTCACAGGCGAACGCGATCCGTACGCGCCGCACGCTCGCGACGTGGCGCCCTATCTCAAGCGCTCGGGCGCTCGGCTAGAGGAGATCAAGGTGGCGGCGGGCCACGAACTGGTTGAGGAAGACGTTAGACGAGTCAGTGATTGGCTCGCGACGTTCGCACGCGAACGCTAGTTGGGACTCCGTGGAACGGCGGACCGGGCAACAACGCACCGGTCCGCCGCCGCGGCCGTAACGTGCAGGCGCTAGCGCCTGATGGCGCGCAGGATCACGAGCAGGATGACGGCGCCAACGATCGCGACCAGGAGACTGTAGAAGTTGAACCCGGTCACGCCAGAACTGCCGAACTGGTTGAACAGCCAACCGCCAAGGAAGGCGCCGATGATGCCAACGATGATGTTGGTGAGGAGGCCGCCGCCACCCCCGGTAAGGGCTCCAGCGACCCACCCGGCCAACGCTCCCAGGACGATCCATAACAGGATGCTCATGACGAAGCTCCCTTCCTGAAGCGCCCGGAGTAGCTACTCGGGCGTGAAGCAACGCTAGCACTGGGAATCGAGCATTCGTGGTGCACCTGCCGAGTTGGCCGCCAAGAACCGTGTCAGCGTTGGCGCGGGTCGAGCAGGTCGCGTAGCCCGTCGCCTAGGAAGTTGAAGGCGAGCACCACGAAGATGATGGCCAAGCCGGGCAGGGCAGCTACCCACCAGCCATCGAGGAGGTAGGCTCTGCCGCTCGCGATTATCGCCCCCCACGAGGTGGCTGGCGGAGGAACGCCTAGGCCGAGGAAAGAGAGGGCTGACTCGATCAGCAGTAGCTGCGAGAGCTGGAAGGTCGTGAACACGATCATGGACGAGACCGTGTTGGGCGCGATGTGGCGCAAGATGAGGCCCGCGTCCGGTGTGCCGAGCGCACGAGACGCCGCCACGAAATCTAGGTCGCGCAACCCGAGGACCGCAGCGCGCATCAGGCGCGCGTAAGCTGGCCATACCGCGAGGGCGAGAGTGCCGACCAGCACCCACAGGCCCTGCCCGAGCAGACCGACCACCGCGATCATTAGGAGCATGGTCGGGAACGCCAACTGCACGTCGATCAGGCGCGAGATGACCTCGTCTACCCAGCCGCGGTAGAAGCCAGCGAGCAACCCGAGCGCCGAACCGAGCACGGCGGCAGCGACCGCTGACAGGAGCACGGTGACGAACGTGGCTCTGGCGCCGCGCATGACGCGCGCCAGCACGTCCCGACCTAGGTTGTCCGTGCCGAGGAGGTGCTCGGGAGTGCCGCCACTCACCCACGTTGGGGGCTGCAGCCTGGCGCGGAGGTTCTGCCGTGTGGGGTCGTGAGGCAACACCTGGTTCGGTAGCACGGCCGTGACCGCGAAGGCGATGAGAATCAGGATCGAGAAGAAGTTCTTGGGATCGACCAAGAACCTGCGGAGACGCCGCGGCCGCTCAGCCATAGTTGATCCTCGGGTCGATGAACACGTACGCAAGGTCGACGAGCAGGTTGACCGCGACGAAGATGGTGGCGCTAAGGATGACCACCGTTTGAACGACTGGAAAGTCGCGCGCGTAGATCGCGTCTATCGCTAGGCGGCCGATGCCGGGCCAGGTGAACACCGTCTCCGCCACCACGGCCCCGCTGAACAGGCCGCCGACCTGCAATCCTATGAGCGTGATGATGGGGATGAGGGCCGCACGCATGACGTGCTTGAGCAAGATGCGGCGCTCCGGGAGGCCTTTGGCCCTGGCTGTGCGCACGAAGTCGAGGTGCATGGTCTCGAGGAACGAGGAGCGCGTCATGCGCGCGGTGAGCGCCACATAGTAGCTGGCGAGCACGGCCGTCGGCATGATGAGCTGCTGCCACGTGCCGCGGCCTCCGGTTGGGAGCAGGCCGAGCTGCAGGGAGAGAAACAGCATGAGCATGAGGCCGAGATAGAAGCCGGGCACGGCCTGGCCGAATAGGGCGCCCCACATGATGAGGGTGTCGAGGAGTTTCCCATGCTGGGCCGCTGCCAGCACGCCTAACCCGATGCCGAACACGACCGTGAGCAGCACTGCGCCGATGACTAGTTCGACCGTGGCGGGCAGGCGGTCTAGGTACATCCGGAGGGCCGGCTCGCCGTAACGCAGCGAGGTGCCGAACTTGCCTTGCGCCGTCTCCACTAGGAAACGCCCGTACTGCACTACGAGCGGTGCGTCGAGGCCCAGCTCTACCCTCAACGCTTCGCGCGCTTCGATGGGCGTGCCGATCGGCATCAGTTGGTCGATCGGGTCGCCAGAGATGCGTGCAAGGAAGAACGTTGCCGTGGCAACACCGAGCAGTATCAGCACGGTGTTGCCAAGGCGACGGATCAGGTAAGAACCTAGCTGCACGGTCGTCGATCCCGTACTGAGTGGCGTGATCCGCTCAGTCTAGGGTTACCTTCTCGAGGAAGAGGAGGTTATCCGGGCTCGGCGCGAAGCCGCTAACGCGGTCGGAGACGCCATAGACTTCCTCGAGGGAGAAGAGGAAGAGCGCGACGGGGTCTTCGCAGGCGATGGCGGCTGCCTCGTTGAGGAGGCTAAGGCGCTTGGTTGGGTCGATGGCGCGTGACGCCTCATGCACTACCTCGTCGAAGGCCGGGTTGCGGTAGTAGGAGTACGGCGCGTCTTGCAGGAAGATGTTGTGGCCATAGGTCGTGTCAGGCGCGGTGGCGATACCCAAGGTGGCCACGTTGCGCAGCTCGAACGCGCTCAGTTGCCTCAAGAACTCGCCGCCTTCTAGGACGATGTGGTTCGCGGTGATGCCAACGTCTTGCAGCATGGCCGCGATGGCCTCTGACAACTCAGCGTCGCCCGAAGACGTGCGGTACTTCAGGTCGACGGTCAGGCCGTTAGGGAAGCCAGCCTCAGCGAGGAGGGCGCGTGCCTTGGCCGGGTCGAACGGGTAGGGCCTGAGGTCGGGGTTGTAACCGAAGAACTGCGGCGTGCCCAACTGGCAGTTGGAGAGCGTGCCGTGACCGTAATAGAGGGCGTCAAGGAGAGCCTCTTTGTCGACGGCGTAGTTGATGGCCTGGCGGACGCGCGGGTCAGCGATGGGGCTGTCAGGGAGGCCGTCGAGCAGGGCGAGCTTAGCGGTGAAGCCCGTCACGGAGTCAACGTGGACATTCGCGGCGTTCTCGACGCGGTCGTACTGAGAGGCGGGCACGTTGGTCGCGATGTCGATCTCGCCAGCGAGCAGCGCAGCGATACGCGAGGTGTCCTCGGGGATCGGGCGGAACTCGAGCTTCTCGACGGCGGGCGCGCCGCCCCAGTACGCGTCGTTCCTGACGAGCGTGATGCTCTGACCGGCGATGCGTGAGTCGAACTTGAAGGCGCCAGTGCCGATCGGGTGCGCAGCGAACCCGTCTGGGCCGACTTGCTGGTAGTAGGCAGGCGGCACTACGTGGCCGTTGAGGGCGAGCGACAGCACGAGAAGCGGGAACGGCTCCTTCGTGTGGATCCGGACCGTATGGTCGTCGAGGACGTCGGCGGTTGCCACGGCACCGAGGGCGACCACTTGGGTTGGTTCGACGGCCAGGGTCTCGAGAGAGAACTTCACTGCGGCGGCGTCCATGGGTTCGCCGTTCGTGAAGGAGATGCCTTCCTTGAGGCTCACATCGACGGTGAGGTCATCAACGCGCGTCCAACCGGAGGCCAGATGCGGGACCGGTTCGCCGGTCTGGCCGTCCAAGCGGAAGAGGCTCTCGACGATCTGCGTCGCAGTTCGTAGGTTGGCGGCCGAAGTGGTGCGGATGGGGTTCATCTGCGCCACGTCCTGGTAGATGCCGATGACCAACGTATTGCCGGCAGCCAGAGCGAAGCTGGTAAGCAGGGTAAGCACGGCGAGGGTGAACTTGATGACGGCTTTCATGCGACTACCTCCTGGGGTGGGTAGGTGGCCAAAGCGCGCTGCGGCGCCAAGGGCGAGAGGGTGACGCACATGTTGGCGGCGCGCCGTCACAGGCGAGCGAGGTCCACTTCGGCGGCCATGTACGCGAAACAGTGGCGGTTGCCGCGCTCGACGATCTCTGAGAGGAGCGCGCGCGCCTCCGCATGCTGGCCGCCGTAGAGGTACCAGTTGGCCACTCCGTAGCCCTGCGTGGCGAAAGCTAGCGGGTCCTCGGAGTGGCGTGCCAGCAGGTCGCTCGGCGAGAGGGTGCCGCGGTACATGCGGAGCCGTTGGAGGTAGAAGTCCTCACCGGGGTTCACGGACACGGACTCGGTGTCGAAGGCCGCGATGGCTGCTTCCGCCTCTTCTCGCTTGCCGAGGCGCCGCAGGCACATGTAGCTCCAGTCGGCGTTCGCGACCTTCATGTCGTCGTCTATGCTCAGCGAGTCGCCGCGCCGGAAGTTGGCTAGCGCCTCCGCGAAGTTCCCTTGCAGGTAGTGGGCGATGGCGAGGTGGTAGTAGATGCTCACTTGAAGGGTGCTCTTGTAAGAGCCTTTGGTAGCGGCGATCGTCTCCGGAGTTACCGGGAGCTGCTGTGACGAGACGTCGGCTTCGCCGCCGAGTATCAACGCGAATATGTCCGCCTCGGTTTCAGGCTGGAAGAACTCGTGGACGTCCGGTTGACCCGACGTCAGTTGCGCGGCGCGCTCGAGGTCCGAGACGGCCTGAGGGAAGTTGCGCAGGGTGATGTGACGGTGGCCGCGGTGGCGCAGGAGCCGCGGCTCGTCTGGGTTGCGCTCGAGCCCGGTCGTGAACAGGGCGACGGCCTCGGCTGGTTTGCCCAAGTAGTTCTTCAGCCGGCCAGCTAGTATGTAGCGATCTGCGTCGGTGAGCAAACGATCCTCCGAGTGACGAGCTTCCAAAGCGTTGAGTTCAGTGCTTGCCTACCCGCACAGCATCAGGGGGAGGCGCTGGTCAATAGGGCTTCATCACTTGCAGTTGGAGGGGTCAAGCACCCATCCGCGCCAAGTCGACTTCGGCTGCGATGGTGCCGAACGCAGCGCGGTGCCCGACGGCGAGGATGCGCTCGAACACGGCGCGAGCCTCATCGTGCCTGCCGTTGTAGTAGTACCAGTTGCCAACGCCGTAACCCTGGGTGGCGAGGGTCTTCTTGTCGCCGTCCGTTGGTGAGAGCACGGTCTCCGGACTCGTCACGCCCTTGTACATCTCCATGCGGCGGTAGTAGGACGGCTCGTTGATGTGCATGGCGAGGTCCGTTGCGGCGAGCAGCTCGGCGGCTTCGTCGTGGCGTCCAGCGCGCCGCAAGCTCATGTAGAGCCAGTCGGTGGTGGCCACCGTCATGTCGTCGTCGACGCACAGCTCGAGGGTCTTGCGGTACTTGTCTGCGGCCTCGTCGTACTCGCCGCGCAGGTAATGAGCAAGACCGTAGTGGTACCAGGCGCTCGACTGCAGCGTGCCCTTGTAGACGTCGCGTAGGCGTTCGAGGTTCGCGGCGTTGATCGCGGTCGTCTCAGCGAGGAGCTCGCTTTCTTGGCCGAGCATCAGGCGCTCGACTTCTGGCATCAGTTCGGCCTGGTAGTACTCGATCTCGTCTGGTTGGCCGGCGAGCAGCGCTACTGAGGTCCGGAAGTCGTCGACGGCGCCAGCGAAGTCGCGGATGGACACCTTGAAGTGGCCCCGGTGGCGGTAAAGCAGGCCGGAGTCCGGGTGGCGGGCGATACCGTCACTTAGGACGCGAACGGCGTCTGGGTGGCGATCCTGGTACGAGTACACCTTGGCGACGAGCATGTAGCGCTGTGGTTCGGTGATCATGGGTTCTGGTCTCCTTGAGCAGGGGCGCCGAGGCGCGAGTGGTCGAGCATGGCGCTGAGCTGGTGTGCCGCTTCGTCGCTGAGGCTGAACTCCAGCTCCAGCCTCTTGTCGAGCGGCACGGCGTGCTCGTCGAGTAGCGCGGTGACGCCGAACGTGTAGATGTGCGTGGTCGCCGCCTCGCGCGCGAACTGCTCGTGGCTTGATTGCTCGGTTAGCACGGGGAGTTCGCGCACCGCAAGCGGGCTGTACTGCGCGAGAAGGGTGAGGGCGCTGCCCACGTTGCGGGCTTCCGTGACGAGGACGTGCCGCGCTCGCGGGGCAAGCGCCTTGAGCTTCCGCTTGGCGGCCTCGGTCAGTTGCGCTGTCAGGCCGATGATGTCGCTGCGAATGGCGTGGCGCCTTAGGGCAGCATCGACGCGGGGCACCATGCCGCCGAACGTGATCGTGAAGTAGGCGGCGCGGTATGCATCGAGCGTGGCGGGGTCGCCTGCCTCGAGGAGGTCGATCGCCGTGGCGTGGACCACTGGCACGACGCTGCTCGGCAACTGCTGCTTGACGAGACCGAGGTACTTCTCGGACGCCGCCATGCTCGGCATGACCAATACGAGCGGCACATGCCGAAGCTGCCTTTGCAAGTTGGTCGAGAGTTGTTGCCTGATGGTGGTGGCGTCGAAACCGAGCGCGTACGCGCGGGTGATGAGCCCCTCGAGCGCCTCGGTGAGGAGCGCCTGGCGCAGATCGGTGCGCGTCGACTCGGTCGCCAGTCGCGCCACGAACGTGCCCTTGCCGCGCTGTCCTTCCACTAGACCGTCGTGTTGCAGCGTGCGATATGCGAGCGCGACCGTGCCTGAGTTGATGCCCAACTGGGCGGCAAGGTCACGCACGGGCGGCAACTGAGCTCCCGCTACCAGTTCGCGGCCGGTGATCAAGTAACGGATCTGATGCACCAGTTGGAGGTAGATCGGAATGTGCTCGTCGTCGGTTAGTAGGAGCGGCAATGGCATGTTCTAGCCCTAATGCGGGTCGTGGGCCCGCTGCGAGGGTCAGTGTGGAAGCTTGATGCCCTGTTCGGCGGCGCGCTGCGTGAACGTCTTGCCGCCCTTGCCCCATACGTCCATCTCGAGTTCGTAGAGGATGACTTGCGTGCCTTCCGATTGGGCGCCGTTGGCGACCATGACTTCCGTGATGCCCTTGATTATCGCGTCGCGCTGCTCTTGCGAGCGGCGGCCGAGTTCTACTCTGACGATGGCCATTGGGTTCTCCTACTATGTGCACCCGCGAGGGTGACGTGAGGCGGCTCTAGCTGGGTGGTGCGCGGTCTGGTTTGTCGGAGGCGGCACCCACCGCGACCGTTTGTATCGATGTACTGGTACGCAGACGATACTCGTGAGCGTGGTCGCCGTCAACCCAGCTGGCGTTCGAGGAGTCATGCAAGAGGGGCTGTGTCGGAGCTAAAACCGGAGAAGCCCGTCCACCACGCTACGAGACTGATCGTCGTCGACTGCGATCCGCCAACGTGAGGCGGACGTGAATTGACAACCAGCTACCGTTGGCCGCATGATGCTCGGCGTACTGGTACACCCACATGCAATACGGCTTCAGGGGCGGGTGCTTCAGACACCTAGCCACCAGCACGGCTAACCCCGCACCCACGGGGCGAGAACACCGAAAGGACTAGGCATGCGTAGAGCTTTGACTCGATTCGTCACCCTGTTGCTCGTCGTCGCCCTCGTTGGCGCCGCCAGCGCTCAGGAGCAGGCCACGAAACGCGGTGGCGTCGTCCAGATCCCGCTGGCTACTCAACCTGCGACCTTCAACCCGATCCTGCCATCCGAGCTGGCCGCCGCCATCATTAACTGGACGATGTTCTCGCCCCTAACGGCCGTCAACCCGTGGACGAACACCCTCGAGCCGTACCTCGCAGAGGCCTTCGAAGCCAACGATGACCTCACCGTCTGGACCTTCCACCTCCGGTCGGGCGTGAAGTGGCACGACGGCGCCCCCTTCACCGCCGAGGACGTCAAGTTCACCTTCGACCGCGCGCGAGACCCAGACGAGGGCGCAACGAACGCTGCCGACTTTGCCAAGGTCGTGGCCGTCGATGTCATCGACCCGCTCACCGTCAACGTGACTCTCGCCGCACCTGACGCCTTCTTCGCAGCGCGCCTGGCGCTCGGCGGGAACGAGATCATCCCGCAGCACATCCTCGGCGGTTACGACCTCCTCGCCGACGCAGTCGACTTCAACAGCAAGACCCCCATCGGCACCGGCCCGTTCAAGATGGTCCGCGCTGTCCCCGGCTCATTCTTCGAACTCACCCGCAACGAGGACTTCTTCCTCGGCGAACCGAACCTCGATGGCCTCGTCTTCCGCGTCGTGCCTGACGGCAACACCCGCGTCACGCAGCTGCTTACCGGCCAACTCGACTGGGTCGACATCGAGCCGCCGCAACTCCCAGCCGTAAGCAAGGTCAAGCACGTCCAGATCACGACCTTCGATAGCCTTGGCTACCAGATCTTCGCCTGGAACTTCAAGAACCCCCTCTTCCAGGACACCCGCGTGCTCGAGGCCATGATGTACGCCGTCGACCGCCGCAGCATGATCGCCACCGTCTCTCCTGGCCTCGGCTACGTCGACGACGTCTACATCCCGCACAGCATCGACTGGGTACCGCGGCCAGACGTTCAGTTCCGCGAGTACGACCCCGAGCATGCGCTAGCGCTCATGACGGAAGCCGGTTGGACGAAGAACGCGCAGGGCATCCTCGAGAAGGACGGCGTCGAGTTCGCCTTCTCCATCCTCGTTGACCGCGGCGACGTGCAACGCGAGCAGATGGGCCTGATCCTGCAGCAGTACTTCCAGGACCTCGGCATGCGCGTCGAGTACGTGCTAGCAGAACGCGGGGGCCGCTGGCTCGAAGAGACAACGGCGCGCACCTTCGACACGCGCCTCGCCGCCTTCCCCATGCCGAACATCGACTGGGCGCAGCGCCTCTACACGACCAATGGCCCGTACAACTCCCAGTCGTACTCCAACGCGGAAGTCGACGCCCTGTTCACCCAGGTCCTCGGCACCATCGACCAGTCCAAGCAGGCCGCGCTCCTCGAGCAGATCGGCGAGCAGCTCTATAACGACCCGCCCAACATGATCCTGCTCTTCCGCGAGCGCATGACCGCCTCCAACGCCAACATCGGCAACATCCCGCCGAACAACATCAAGGACGCAATGCCGTACTCCTACCTCCTGTTCCGCCGCTGAGGTAGCGACGCTCGGGTTGGCCCGGCCACTGGCTTGGGCCAACCCGCCCCCAACGGCTCGCCGGCTCCCACGGGAGCGCTGCTCACGCGATAGGCAGGACCCGAGAAGGCATGGTCGAATATCTAGCGAAACAACTCGTGGCCAGCGTGCTTGTGCTCTTCCTCGTCATGACGGCCACGTTCTTTCTCGTGAAGCTGGCACCGGGCCAGCTCAGTATCTTGGCTGACCCGACCATGGACCCGGGGGTCGTGGCGAGCGTGGAACGGCGCTTCGGCCTCGACCGCCCACCCGCCGAACAGTACGTGCGCTGGATAGGGCGCATGAGTCAAGGCGACCTCGGCACCAGCCTGGTGTACGGACGCCCCGTCCTGCAGATGATCACGGAGCGACTGCCAGCCACCCTGCTCCTGGGGCTGGCCGCCCTCGTCATCACGGTACTCATCGGCATCCCGGCAGGCATAGTTGCGGCGCGCTGGCCGAACTCGCCTGTCGACCAGGCCCTCAGTTTCCTCGGCATCGTCGGCCTAGCAACGCCTAACTTCTGGCTAGGCATCCTGTTGATCATCTTCTTCTCCGTCACGCTCGGTTGGCTGCCCGGCTCTGGCATGCAGACCATCGGGCAGCCGTTCTCGCTCCTCGACAGGGCGAGCTACCTGATACTCCCCGCCGTCGTCCTCGCCACCTCGACCACCGCAGAGATCATGCGCTACACACGCTCGAGTTGGCTCGAGGTCATGAACCTCGACTTCGTGAGGACGGCGCGCAGCAAGGGACTCGCCGAACCGCGCGTTCACCTCAAGCACGTGTTCAAGAACGCCTTCATCCCCGTGCTCACCATCCTCGGGCTCATGCTGCCGCGCCTAGTCGGCGGTTCCGCGATCGTC
>JACDJA010001111.1_pt1 | contig 24164 bp, 24 predicted proteins | sample 7449241 | NCBI WGS metagenome assembly JACDJA01 (sample SAMN14253289, study PRJNA609438) | sludge metagenome | isolation source: initial anaerobic sludge | collected 2018-12-20 | reverse complement strand
CTTTAGTCACTCGTAATTTTAGTCACTATTTTTTTAGTCACTCGTAATTTTAGTCACTCAGAAAAAGTGTCAAGTGAACTAAAGTGACTAAAGTGAGCTAAAGTGAAGGAATTCTGGCAGTTATAAAAAACCGGAGCGCAGCGACACCACAATTTTAGTCACTTTAGTCACTCGTAATTTTAGTCACTATTTTTTTAGTCACTCGTAATTTTAGTCACTCAGAAAAGCGTCAGCGACGAGGGAGTTGCAGTTGAGAACACTGACGGGAGCATGGCCTAAACCGGAAAAATCCTCCAAGGGATCATCGCCAAACTTTGACGGGGCCCTGCAGGCGCACCCCGACGGGGTTGCATCCAGGCGCAAGAGCCGGTATGAGAAGGCACCGGTGAGATGACGGCCGTTTGTTTGTTGAAGTTTTCTCTATCCGGTTCAGATCAAAAACCGTCCGTTGACCCCGGTCCCGCTGGAAGAAGCGCGCGTCCATGGAAAAGGATCGCCGGCCACCAGATCCGCTCCACGGGCAGGGGGCGCCGGCACGGGTGTCTTTCTTTCCGGGTTTCATGGCACAAGATTCGCGCCCGGCGCATCCGCGTCGGGAAAGTATTTTCCTGGCGGACACGACCCTGTTGCGGCGAGGTCGCGTCCCGCGATCAACCAACCTGTGATCAAAGGAGACAAGCGATGGGAACGAAAAGACGCGGCACGTTTTTCTTGGCCCTGGCCCTGGCGCTGGTGCTGGGGCTGACGGCGGCCGTCCAGGCCGACACCCTGGAGGAAATCATCCAGCGCGGCGAGCTGCGGGTGGCGGTGCAAACCCAGGGACCTCCCTTCAGCTTCGTGGACAAGAACGGGGAGCGCACCGGCTCGTCGGTGGAATTCTGCAAGATGATAGCCCAAGAGATGGGGGTCAAGGTGGTTTTCCTCGATTTTGACTGGGATGGATTGATCCCTGCGCTCTTGTCCAAGAAGGCGGACATCCTGGCGGCGGACATGACCGCCAAGCTGAGTCGGGCCCTGAAGGTTTCCTTTACCGAACCGTTTTACACCACCAGCCAAGTGATGTACGTCAAGGCCGGCTCACCCATCAAAACGGTGGCCGACGCCAACAAGCCGGAGGTCACGGTGGCCACCTTGCTCGGCTCCAGCTACACCGATGTCGCCCGCAAGGCCATGCCGAAGGCCACTATCAAGGAGTACAAGGGAGGCGGCAACATCGCCATGAATGCGGTGGTGGCCGGCCACGCCGACGTGGGCGTGGCCGATCTGAGCGTGGTGCACGCCATGGCCGCCACTTACCCGGAAGGCACGCTGACGGTGCTGCCCACGATGCTTTCCTACGATCCTCTCTGTTTCGCGGTGCGCCCCGAGGACCGTCACCTGCTGGAATGGATCAATCTCTTTTTCGACTGGATCCGCGCCGATGGGCGCTACGAACAGAATATGGAGTACTGGATCAAGACCAATGCCTGGCAGGCGGACCACTGATATCTTTGGGCCGGCGGCAAAGCGCCGTCGGCCCATAACGGCGCATCGAGATGACACAAAACCATGCTTGAAACCTTTAATTTCCGCGTCATTTTCGTCATGTTGCCCCAATTCTGCCACGGGCTGGCCGGAACGGTCTGGATTTCCCTGGTGGCCCTCGCGGGGGCGATGTCCATCGGCGTCGTCGCCTGCGTGATGCGGCTTTCCGGACGTCGGTGGCTGTCGGTGCCCGCCGTGGTCTATATCGAGCTGATCCGTTCCACGCCGCTGCTGGCCCAGCTCTATTTTTTCTACTTCGGACTGCCTTCCATGGGGCTGCGCGTTGCCGAAACCTGGACCGGTATCATCGCCCTGGCCCTCAACAGCGGGGCCTACATGGCGGAGATCATCCGGGCCGGAGTGATGAGCGTTCCCGCCGGCCAGGTCGAAGCGGCCACCGCTTCCGGCCTGGGCTTCTTTCAGCGGCTGCGCTTCATCGTTTTGCCCCAGGCCATCGGCGTTAGCATTCCGGCCCTGCTGGGGCAGATGATCGTGCTGGTCAAGGACAGCGCGCTGCTGGCCCTCATCTCCGTTTTCGAGTTGACCCGCGCCGGACAGCTCATGGCCTCCGAGCGGTTCATGCCGGCCGAAGGGTTTTTGACCACCGCCGTTTTTTACCTGTTGATCTACTTCGTGCTGAAGTACGCGTCGACCCAATGGCAGAAACGGCTGATTTTTCAGCCGGCTGTGTGATAGGCCCATGCTCGGTGTTTATCTGACCAACCTCTGGGCGTCGCTGCCCTTCTTTTTCAAAGGCCTCTGGATGACGGTGCAGGTGGCCGGCATCAGCTTGCTGTTGTCCACCGCCGGGGGATTCGTGCTGGGCATCCTCAGCGCCCAACGGCTGAGGGGCTTCAAATGGCTGGTGGCCGCTTACGTGGACGTGATTCGCGGTACGCCATTTCTCGTTCAGATCTTCATCGTCTTTTTTATTCTGCCCGAGTGGGGGATCCGCCTGGAAGCATTCGCTTCGGCGGTGTTAAGCCTCACCATCTACGGGACGGCCTACATCTGCGAGATTGTCCAGGGCGCGTTGAAAGCCATTCCCAGGGGGCAGACCGAGGCGGCGGCGGCCTGCGGCATGTGCTGGCACCAGCAGATGCGCCACGTGGTGGTCCCCCAGGCCCTGCGGCCGATGTTGCCTCCCCTGGTGGGGCAGTACGTTCTGCTGATCAAGGACACCGCGGTGGTCTCGGTGATCGGCCTTACCGACGTGACCCGGGTGGGATGGCTCACCGTGCAGCGGATTCCCAACGGCGTGATCGTGTTCGCCTTGGTGGGGCTGCTTTATTTTATCATCTGCTATCCGTTGGTGTTCCTGTCCAACCGTCTTGAAGCCCGTTTCAAGGTGGAGCGAAACCTTCTGTGACACCACTGGATTGACTTCGTTGTCCGAATTTTGCATATTTCCGTAAAATCAAACCAAAAACAGCATGTGGGGATCCGATGATCGAGCCCTGATCGCCGCTGCGGCGGCCGGGTTTTCGAAATCGGGTCAAGGGCGGGCTCTGCCCCGGGGCAAAAAGGAGAGCGGTCCGAACAATGGTGTGGGCCAAATCCAAAGAGATGGCGCGGATCGCCATTTGCCTTTCCCTGCTGCTGGTGCTCTGCCTGCCGGCGGGGACAAGAATCCACGGACCCATCGGCCTGCAAGAGGCCGAAGCCGGCCCCCCGGCGCTTGTGTATGCGTCCATGCCCAAGGGGGCCGGGGGCTCTTTGCTCACCACCGGAAGGCGGGTCCATTGCCATGCCACCGGCGGTTTTTTCAAGATCGACTGGGGTCCCGGGGGGACAGTTCTCGATTCAATTCCTCCCTTGTTTCCATTCGCGGCGGATTCCCAGATTTGTCTGCGCCATCGTGCCGACCGTTCGGCGATTTCCATTCGAGCGCCTCCTCGCTAGTGTCCATCCATAAATGGCCTTTTTCCGCGATCTCGGCGTTGGGCACCAAGATTTAAATCCTCGAAATAGCTCTGCTATTCCTCCGGTTTAAATCGGGTGCCCGCCTTGATCTCACGAAAAAATCCTCATTTCTGGATGGACACTCGCTAACACCCCTGTTTTCCCCGAATTTTCAAACCGTCCAACATGACCAAGAGGTGCCCCCCTTTTCTTGACGGGGCGTTGTGCCGCCGGTGGCGTGCGCCTACAGGCCGGCATAACGGCCTTCGTCTTTAGGAGATCGTTCGATGAAATGGAATTTTTGGTCGAAAAACCAGGAAAACGCCAAGACTGTCAAACTCCCCAAGCCCCGGGAAATGCCCCAAGCCCTCGGCATGTACCTTGTGACCCGGCTGAATCAGAATCCGGACGTGATTTGGAAGTTCAAGGCGGCCCTGTTGCCCCGGGAGGGCTCGAAACAGCTTTTTGCCGTCCGGATTTTCAATCCCGTGGCCGTCAGTGATCGGAACGTCCGCGTGGTCGACTACAACAGCTTGGATGAGGCCCCCGATTTGATTCTGTTTCAAGGTACTTATGACGAAAAAAGGGGCAAGGTGGAACTTTCCAGGCCCGGCGCCGGGCCATCGGCTGCCTGAAATCCAGGGAAGCGGAGTTGATCCCGTTTTGAAAGGAATTCTAATGAAACAACAACGTTTGAAGGAGCCCGTGGCACAGGAGGCGAAACCCGCGCCGGTTTCGGAAACAGACTACCGGCCAAGGACATCTTCTTCCAAGGATCAGTTGGTCTTCGGATTGAAACTGGCGGCCGTCATCGGCATCGCTCTGTTGGCGCTGTGGCTTTATGAAGGGTATGTGGTGATGTAACGGGTGAACACCCTTCGCATGGTCGGGCCTGGCGCGGTGACTTCGGCTCCGTGCCAGGCTTCCATTGTTACCGGTTTCTTTTCTTCGCGTTCATGTTCGAACCTATTTTTCCGATAGCCGCATCCCGAAGACCGCGTCCTGTCGCGGTTGACGCCGTTGACCACAACGCCGTTGGTCAGGCGCGGACCTTCACCGACGTCTTGAAACCGGGGGGCTTGACGGCCAGGACCGAACAGGAAAGCTGGTCGATGATCGCCTCCGCGGTGTTGCCGATGAGAAGCCCGGAAATGCCGGCCCGAGCCACGGTTCCCATCACTACGAGATCCGCCCCTAACTCCGCCGCCAGGGGCGGGATCACTTTTCTGGCAGGCCCCTTGGGAAGGTGAAACCGGGGGGAAAGATACCCATAGGCCTTTTCGCCCAGCCACTGGCGAAGTTCTTCGGCCAGCTGCTGGAGCCCGATCCGATGCTGTTCCTGTTCCTGTTCGACGTAGCTGGCGACTCCCGTCAGGGAAACGTCGCCTCTGGACAGTATCGTTGAGGCGGCAAACCCCTCCCAGGCATGGACAAAATGCAGGGTGGCAAAGTCGGACAGCGCCAGCGAGGCGGACAACTGAACAATTTCACGGTTCAGTTCCGCTGAGACGGAGAGATGTTTCGGATCGAAATCCACCGCCGCCAGAACCTGCCGGTAGCTGGATTTTTCTTGCGGTTTCATGATCCACACCGGGCAGGGACATTTACGGAGCAGATCCATATCGTCCCCACCGAACAATTTTTGCGTCCAGCTTGGGTTCTCGGCCGGTTTGATCACCAGATCGTAGCGGTTCGTCAATACCGCGCGGATCACCTCGTTGGCGGTTTTGCCGACCCGTTCGTCCATGCGAATGTTCAGGTGCCGGCAGGCCGCTTCAAGCGTCGGATCGATGACCTGACAGGGGGCATCCGAAAGACCGCCGGCCGTTTCACCGTCCCTTGATCCGCTGGCGGGCTGCTTCGGGGTAAGGGCGGTGGCGGGACGGCGGACGACCGTCAACACGGCAAGTTCGGCTTGATTGCTTTCCGCCAGGGCCACGGCGTGGGCCATCGTCGATTTCTGATCCGCGGTGGATTCGTTGACATAGAGGATTTTCTTGAAACGTTTCATGTCTCCCTCGGATTGTTGCCAATCGAAAGACCGTTGGTGCCGGCTCATAACAGTGCCTCGGCAAGACTGAAATAGATCAGGATGGTGGAAATATCCGTCAGCGCCAGCGTGAGCGGCCCGGAGGCGACCCTCATGTCCAGCTTCAATCTGTGCAGGAGCGACGGAATGCTGAGACCGAAAAAAACCGCCGCGCAAAGGATCAGCATGATGCTGAGGCCGATGACAATTGCCGCCATCGTCTCGCCACGCCAACCCCAGGCAATCAGGCTCACCACAGAACCGCAAGCGAGGCCCAGAAGCATGGCCGCGCCGAGCTCACGATAGAACGCTTTCGTGTACCAGGCCCAATCCAACTGTTGCGATCTCAAATTGTGAATGGCCATGGTCATCGATTGGATACTGACGCTTTCCCCCAATCCCAGCACCAAGGTGAGAAAAAAAGCCAATATCAAGCTTTTGGCCAGCGTTACCTCGTAGGCCCCGGTCAGCAGGGCGCACATCGTCCCGCTGGTGATGGTGGCCACCAGCCATGGAAAGCGGAACCGAAAAGCCCGAAGCGGTGAAGCCTCCCGCACTTGCATGAGGCGAAAACCGATCAGCTCGAACATTCTGTCCATGCCCTCCCTGTCGGCCGCATCAAAGGTGTCGTCGGTAAACATTGAAATGTCGACCACCCCCAGTATGCGTTTGTTCTCATCCACCACCGGAAGGGCCAAAAACTTGTACAGCAAAAAAAACTCGTGAGCATCAAACACCGTGGCATGCTGGGGAATCGTTATCACAGGAGAAATCATAATTTCTGAAATCCGCTGATCCATGGAAGCGGTGAGCAATCGTCTGGTGGGGACGACGCCCACCAAGCGATCATCTTTATCCACCACGTAAAAATAGACGATTTTTTCACCGATTCCTTCTTGCCTGATCAGGTCCAGGGATTGCTGAACCGTATCGTCATGGAACAGTTTTGTCACCTCTTCCCGGATGATGCTGAGAACGGGTTTTTTCAGACATTTCGAGTCATCCGTCATTTTGCGTTTTCTCCGTGCCAAAAGGGATTGCACCGTCACTTTTTCCGCTTCAATTGAGTGAACGGAAAGAAGATTTCGGAACAATTTATAAAAAACGATGATAACGTGTTTTGGCGGGAATGCAAGCCAAAGCGGAAAAATGGATAAACGGGGTTTGGCCAAGGGGCTCAATTTGTCCTAATTTTTAAATAAAATAGCGTTTTTAAAAATCTGGAGCCCCTTGCCGACTACCGGGTCGACGCTTTTGTATCTTCGACACTAAAACTGTTCCTTGGCAAGCCTGAATAACAACCATCCGGTGAGAAATTGCAGAACGATCAAGGCAAGGGAGAGCAGCAGGTAGACAATGCCGAATTTGGCGATGATCCCGCTTTCCATGATCACCTTGTTCAAAACGAAATGTCCCATGACCACGAAGGCGACGCCCGGACAGATCAGGGCCAAAGTCACCGGGGCGGTCTCTTCATGGTTGAGCAGTTTGTGAAAATAGTGCATGCGGCGCATGACGGCGCATCCCATGAGAAAGAAAATGATCTGGATCGAGAAAATCATCGAGAGAAAGATAAAATTGGAGGCCCCGTGCCCCAGTTCCAGTTTGTGAAGTCCATGACTCAACCGCATCACGGCGATGCCGGCGGTGGTCAATATGGGAATCACCACCCAGATGGTCGGCAACGAAGCTCTGGAAACGCCTTGTTTGAACATGTCGTCCATGCCGATTACCAGTTTGATCATTCCCAGAAACAGGGCACCGGTGGTAAAAAACAGGGACAAGAAGTAGCTGATCCCGATGGTTAGATCATTGTGGCTCATGGCGGCCGGGGCGGCGAGGCCCACCCCCACCATGGCGAAGGCGAAGCTGGGCAGAAGTTGGCTCAGGGAGTTGTTGGCCGTGTGATCAAAGCTCCCGTGGTGTAAAACATGGCTGAAAAAGTCGAGATAGATACGACTCGCCCAGACACCGATGGCCAAAAAAATCAATATCGAAACTGGGAATAACCATTCGACAAATTCCCACAGGCCAGGGACAAAAATGGCGCCGATGATAAAACATACATTGATGCTCATGGCATAGGTCAGCGGCATTGCCATCAGTTGCGTATGGGCGTTGGTGCCCACGATTTTGGCCAGACTCTGATTTTTTTTGAACTTCTGATATTCGACAAAATTCAAAAGCAACCATTTAAAATGAAATCCGGCGAACACCAGAATGCCGGCAACCCCCAGAAGAATCATCAATTGCATCCCGAGGCCGGCGGTGCCCAGATGGGAAAACCAGTCACTGAAGATGGGAATCGGCTGGTTCGGATGCGGGACCCAGAACATGAGGTACATAAAAAAGGTGACGGCCATCCCCCCCGCGCCCAAGGATGCCAAAAAGTGCAATGGAGACCAGTTTTTGACGTCTTTCACGGAATCCTCCTGAGTTTGTTGTCTTTTTGTCAAGAAAGGATAAGTATCCAAAATCCATATGCATTTCATTGCTTCTGAGAATTTTCAATAATAGCTACTACTGTGGGTAGTTGTCAATTTCTATCTTTGTCTTGCCTTTATTCCGCCCATGAAAGAAAGCGGTGGTGAATTTACCGTCAAAGGGAAATCTTTGGCGCGATTTGATTTTTGGATAAATTTTTGTTACGAATACGTCACAAGCGATGTCGCAATGGAAATATTCCACTCGGTTTTAAGAGATTTTTCACCATCTCCGTATGTCGCCTATCGATCATCTTTTGTTTGATGAGCCGCATATTTTTCTCTGGCCAACCGATTGGAAGCGGATGCTTTGCCAAATTTTTAATGTTCATATAACTCATACAAAACGAGGAGGATTTTAATGGCAGTGGATGAAGCGGTGTTGGACAGAGTGTATCATGCCAGCGATCATCAAGAGCTTATGAGTGCCTATCAGGAGTGGGCTTCCGATTATGATGAGAACACGGTCCAGGATTTCGGCTATGTCGGGTACCGGATTTGCGCGGAACTTTTGAATCGTCACCTTGGCGGGAACACCGCCTTGCATATCCTGGACGCCGGTTGTGGCACCGGGCTGGTGGGCCAAGTTTTGCATTCATTCGGATACACCAGGCTGGAAGGGCTGGATTATTCCCAGGAAATGCTGGATCAAGCGGGCCGGAAAAATGTGTACGACCGGCGAATCAAGGCAGACCTGAGCCAGCCCTTGGACATCTCGGACAACTCTTATGATGCCGTGGTTTGCGCCGGCACCTTCACCTATGCCCACGTGACGGCCAGTGCCTTTTCCGAGCTGATCCGGATCACCAAACCGGGGGGCACCATCTGCTTTACCGTTCGCGAAGGGGCCTATGAGGACTACGGCTACCGGAAAGAAATGGTCCGCCTGGAAGTCCAGGGGGCCTGGGAACTGCTGGAAATGCGAAACGAGGAATACTACAAGGACAAAGTGTTGGCCAAGATGTGTGTGTACAAGGTGCTCAAATAGTGTCGCGGGGATGCCCCGCTTGTCTTTTGCGCCGGCGGATCACCGCGCCGGGCAGGGATACGATCCACCCGCCGGGAGGAGGGCAGGGCATCCCCTTCGGCTAGGTGCGGTTTTGCCATTTCCTTCGGGGTGGTTGATCCCGTGACCCCGTTTGACTCTAAAAATTCTCCCCAATGACCAGACAGGTTTGCTATCCGTACGGCAATTCCTCTATCCCGTTGGCGATATCGGCAAGGCGGGCTTCTTGCTCGATGATCACCTTCCTTCCTTCTTTTGACACAATTCCCGAATCCAGCAGTGCCTTGAAAACCTTGGTGACCGTGATCACGTGCAGGCCCGTGAAGGTGCCGATATCGTAGTAGGTGAGGTGCCGGGGCAAGACCAGGCGATGGTTTTCAAGAGAGCTGAACTCAAGAATGACGCGACATACCCGAACCGGCGCCGGTTGATTGGTGATGCGCGTGGAGAGCAACAGCAGGTTGGCGTAATTCTGCGTCAAGGAACACAGGAGCGACCGGTACAGGTGCGGGGACTTGTCCAGCAGGGAAAAAAAACGATCACCATCGACCTTCAGTACGTCGCAGCGGCTTCGTGTCTTGATGAAATATTCCCCGGTGGAAAACAGGTCGCCGTTCTGATCGTTTGCGCCCACATGCTTCACCAGATAGGGAAGAAAGCCCATCAGGGCCTTCGGCCTGAAGTAGACTAGGATCTTTTCATCTCCCCGCTCGGTCAAATGGGCGAGCGCGCACACCCCTGCCAGAAGATAGTAGACATGGTCCACGCTGAGAACGACATTGGACGACAACCGTTCCCTCGTCGAAATTTTGGCAAACTCTTCCTTGTGGTTTTCCTGGAACCAGAACATCATTGCCCGGTGTCGTCAAATTGTTGCGCCGCCATCTCCGTGCTGACGGTCCCAATCTCCCCTGCCGGTTTTGAACTTCGACAAGCTGTTTTATCTCCCATCCTGGCTCAAGCCAGGACAATCTGGCCTGGATTGCGCATCATCCTCCCGATGTCGTCAAGTATCTTTTTGGGGAATTTTTGTCAAAACCTATTCCAGGCTATTTTTTTCCAAAAACAGGGACGGTATGCCTATCCCAAAAGGGTGGGGAGAACTCAAGATTTTTTAAAAAGGCACTCCTGAAGCATTTTTGATCACCTTATCGCGGAATGAGAAAAACTCATGCAGACGGCTCGCCGAAAATTTGATGTGGGAATGCTGGTCCATTCCATCATTGGGGTTTCCATCATGCTGCTCGGTCGCTTTGTCCCGGCGCCGCACCTCTCCGTGCCTGCCAACGAGAAACTCCAGGCCGCCGGCATCCCCCTGGTGGACGGCGCGCACTGGCTCGGCATCACGCCGGAAGGGATGGTGATCATCGGGCTTTTCTTCGGGGTCGTCTACCTTTGGACCACGGTGGACAGCCTCTGGCCGAGCTTTCTTGGCGTGGCTCTCTACGGCATGAGCAGTCACGTGCCGATGCCCCAGGCGCTCAACCAGTTCATGGGCAATCCCATGACCGTCATGCTGTTTTTCCTCTTCATGTTCGCGGCGATCCTGATGCGGAGCAATATCTCGGCCTACCTGGCCAGGTGGTTCATGACCCACAGAATCGTCAAGGGTAGACCTTGGGCGTTTACGGCAATGATCCTGGCGGGCACCTACTTTGTCGCCATGCTGGAGCAGACCACGGCCTGCTTTCTCATGTGGCCCGCCCTGTACGTCGTTTTCGACCATGTGGGATTCAAAAGAGGGGATCGCTACGTCACCCTGATGATCGTCAACACCATGATGATGGCGCTGCTTTCCTTTGCCACAGATCCCTTCAAGGGAGGCGCTTTCTACCTCTTGAGCAACATGAACATGCTGGCCGCCGCCAGCGCCCCGGGGACGGTGGTGCCCCTCAACATCGCCTCCTATCTCATCTTCAGTCTCACCATCTCCGCTGCCAGCATCGGGGCCATCCTGTTCTTTATGCGCTATGTCTATCGCGTGGACGTCACGCCGCTGCAAAGGATCGATCCCGATATCCTGAAAAAAGACGAACTGCCGCCGTTCAGCCTGCAGCAGAAGCTCATCCTGGCCTTGTTTTTTCTCTACTCCCTCTGGCTGCTGCTGCCCGGCATCATCGGCAAGAACAATCCGCTTGGCGCTTTCCTGGCCGCCAACGCCATGGCCGCCTCCATGGTGATCATTTTTCTCGCCTCGGCCATTCGGGTGGGGGGCAAGCCGTTGGCGGATCTTCCCCAGACCAACCAGTCCTACCCCTGGCGCACCTTCGTGCTCATCGCCACCGCATTTTTGCTGGGCGGCGCCATTACCAAGCCCGAAACCAACGTCACCCTCTATATGGAGTTTTTCCTCAAGACCCATCTTGCCGGATTCAGCGAGCTGGGGCTGACGGTGCTGATCATCTCTCTTGCCATCATCGTCACCAATTTCTGCAATTCGGTGGTGGCCGGTTTTATTTTCACCCCGGTCATCCTGGCGCTTTCCAGCGGTCTGGGGTTTGCGGCCAATCCCATCATCGCCTGTTTCATCTTCATCGTCCTGATCGCCGCGGTCACCCCCGCGGCATCCCCCTTCGCGGCGATTCTCTACGACAATCCGGACTGGATCAGCCGCCGCAATGTCGCCGTGAACGCGTTGGTCAGCTCCCTGGTGATCATGGGGGTCGTCATTGTCGTCGGCATCCCCCTGGCCGGCGTTCTGTTTTAGCGTTGTGATCAGGCTTATTTAATACTTTCAAGTCGTTTTCCCTCGACCAAAGGAGGCGCAAGAAATGGACAATACCTACGATATCGTCATTGTGGGCGCCGGCCCGGCCGGCATGACCGCGGCCATCTACGGGGTCCGCGCGAACATGAAGGTGCTGATGCTCGATCGTCTTTCCCCGGGCGGCCAGATGATCAACACCAACGAGATCGAAAATTACACCGGTGCCGGCAAGTTGAGCGGCGCCGAACTGGCCATTAAGATGTTCGAGCATACCCAGGAACTGGGGGTCGAGTTCGATTACAAGACGGTGGTAGACATCGCCAACGACGGTCCCCTGAAGACGGTGACCTGTGAGGAGGACGACACCGTCTACCAAGCGCGGGCAGTGATCCTGGCCACCGGCACCGTCCCCCGTCGGCTCGGCGTTGCCGGCGAGGAAGCGTGGGCCGGCTCCGGCATCAGTTGGTGTGCCATCTGCGACGGGGCCCAGTACTGCGGCAAGGACGTGGTGGTCATCGGCGGGGGCAACTCGGCTGTGGAGGAATCCATCTATCTCGCCGGCATCTGCAACCGGCTCACCATCGTCACCATGTTCGATCTCACCGCCGACCCCAAGGCCTGCGACCTTCTTCGCAAAATGGAGAATGTCACCATCTACCCCTACCAGGAGGTGCTGGAATTCACCGGCACGGACCGCCTGACCGGGGTGCGCTTCAAGTCGACCCAAGAAGATGCGACGGAGCGTTACGTCACCTGTGACGGGGTCTTCGAATACATCGGTTTCCAGGCCTCTTCCCAGGCTTTCGCCAAACTCGGCATCCTGGATCAGATGGGCTGCATTCAGATCGATGCCCGCATGCGCACATCGGTGCCCGGCATCTTCGGGGCGGGGGACATCACCGCCAAGCACCTGCGGCAGATCGTCACCGCCTGCGGGGACGGTGCCATTGCCGCCAACACCGCCGCCGCCTACGTGGAATCCATGGGGCGCACCTCGGCGCCGAACAACTGCGACATCGTCTCGCCGGCCACCTAAAAAGCGATGTCGCCGCGCGTCTCGAATCGATCCGACCAATAGGGAGAAAATATGATGATTACTGAAATTTCACAAAAAGACTACGAATCGTTGGACCTGTCCGCACCGATGCTCATCGAGTTTTATTCGAAAACCTGCGGGCCGTGCAAGATGCTCTCCTTCGTCCTCAAGGATATCGCCAAACAGAAGCCGGATTTTCCCATCTACATCATCGATTTCGACGAGAACCGGGAACTTAAGGAGCGCCTCGGCGTCAAGGGGTTCCCCACCATGCTGTTCTTCAAGGACGGCAAGGAGGCCAGCCGACTGGAAGGCCTGAAGCAGAAACCCGCCATCATCAAAGCGATCGAAGCCATCGCCTGAAAAGGAGTCTGCCATGAGTATCAAAGTCCGTTACATCAGCGAGGACCATCTCATTACCCGTCAGAATCGCGCCGAGCAGGAATTTCTCGCCGCCTTCAACGCCGAAAAGCCGGGTTTCGATGCGCCCAAGGTGGTGGTCAACCCCTACCTGATCAACCCCCTGTGCGCCCTGGTGATGTTCACCACCCCGACCGCCGTGGCACCGACCCTCACCGTTCATGGTAAGCGCTATGCGCGGGAGAACCTCAGCCACACCTTCAAGGCCGCCACCGAGCACATCCTGCCGGTGCTTGGTCTCTACGAGGACTTCGCCAACCAGGTGACCGTCACCCTGCCCGACGGCAGCAGCAACACCTTGACCATCCAGACCGGCAAATTGCCCGAGGATGTCTGCCGCTGCCTGAACATCCAGGCGTCGCTGGATTATCTCGGCGACCACATCATGTTCCTCACCCCGGCCGGCAAGAACCTGCCCACCGCCTACGACTACAGGGGCGACATCCGCTGGCTGCTCACCGAGAACACCATGTTCGACATCAAGCGGGTGAAAAACGGTAACATCGTCACCGGTTCCAGCCGCTTTTGCCACATGCCCTACAACAGCACCGGCATGGTGGAGATCAACCTCCTGGGCAAGGTCTACAAGGAGTACCGCATGCCGGGCAACTACCACCACGACCACTTCGAGATGGAAGACGGCAACCTACTGGCCCTCACCCAGGACTTCTCCCGGGACACGGTGGAAGACATGTGCGTGCTCATCGACCGCGACACCGGCGAGGTCCTCAAGACCTGGGACTACCGCAAGGTGCTGCCCATGGATGTCGCCGGTTCCGGCTCCCAGGACGCCCATGACTGGTTCCACAACAACGCCGTCTGGTACGACAAGAGGACCCACAGCATCACCCTGTCCGGCCGGCACCAGGACGCCATGATCAATCTCGACTACGAGACCGGCGACCTCAACTGGATCATCGGCGACCCGGAAGGCTGGCCCAAGGAGATGGTCGACAAGTACTTCTTCAAGCCGGTGGGCGACCTGTCCAAGTTCGACTGGCAGTACGAGCAGCACGCCTGCGTGGTCTGCCCCGATGGCGACGTCATGTGCTTCGACAACGGCCAGTACCGCGCCAAGGTGAAAGAAAAATACATCGAGAACCGGGACAACTTCTCCCGGGGCGTGCGCTACCGCATCGACACCGACAAGATGGAAATCGAGCAGGTCTGGCAGTACGGCAAGGAACGCGGTCAGGAGTTCTTCAGCCCCTATATCTGCAACGTCGAGTACTACGACGAGGGCCACTACATGATCCACTCCGGCGGCATCGGCCGCGAGGACGGGTACGCCGCCAAGCACCTGGGCCCCTTCCTCGACCCGAAGAAGCCGAACGTGGAACTGCGCTCGATCACGGTGGAGGAAAAGGACGGCGTGGTCCTCTACCAACTGGAGACCGAGGGCAACTTCTACCGGGCCGAGAAACTGCCCCTCTACCACGACGGCGACAACCTGGTGATCGGCGACGGGCAGCTCCTGGGCAATCTCGAGGTCACCGAGGAGTTCGACACCGTCCCCGAGGCGGAAGAGGTGTTCGAACTGCCGCCTTCCTTCCACAACATCTTCATCGAGGAGGACGAGGACCGGTTCGTTTTCCACGGCCGGTTCGAGAAGGGCACCCTGGCCATGCTCTGCCTGGAAAACGAGAAGGAGAGCCACAACTATTTCCTCAATACTTCCGCCAGTTGGCACCTGGCCATGTGCTCGGGCGCCTTTCTCGAAGACGACGAGCGGGACATCAAGATGCACATCAGCAAGCTGGGCCTGAGCGGCGTGTTCAAGGTCAAGCTGATCATCAACGAGAAAAAATACCAGACCGGTGTTTCGATCTTGTGCCCGGCATGATGGTAAACCACCACAGCGTCTGATCAACCGGGCCAAAGCGTTGGCAATCCGCCATGCCGCGGCCCGTTGTTCATCTGATGCCGATCAATACAAGGAAACCGCGCATGGAAATGCACTTGGACAACAAAGTCGCCCTGGTCACGGGCGGGGCAAGAGGAATCGGAGAAAGCATCGCGACTCACCTCGTGCGGGAAGGCGCCCGGGTGGTGATCGCCGATCTTGAGGCGGAACGGGCTGAAAAAGCCTGCCAGGTGATGGGCCCAAACGCTTCGTTCATCCGAATGGACGTGACCGACAAGGAGAGCGTCGAGGCCGGGATCCGCCGGGTTACGGAAGAACTCGGCCGGATCGATATCCTGGTGAACAACGCCGGGGTCAGTCGGCGGGTGCGGGTCCTGAACATGGAGCCCGAGGAGTGGAATCACATTTTCAAGGTGAACACCTACGGCCCATATCTGACCACCCGTGCGGTGCTTCCCCAGATGATCGAGCGGGAAAAAGGAAAGATCGTCAATATCGCCGCCATGGCCGGCAAGAAACCGGTGTCCACCTACGCGCACTACTCGGCTTCCAAGGCCGCCCTCATCGCCTTCACCGAGGCGGTGGCACTGGAGTACGCCGAACACGGCCTGAACATCAACTGCGTGTGTCCGGGCGCGGTGGCCACCAAACTCTGGTCCATCGAAAACCTCGAAACCCAGGACAAGAGCTGTATCTCTTCCTTCGACAAGGACATCTGCGGCAGTTTTTCCTTCGGAAGGGCCCAGCGCCTGGAGGACGTGGCGAACATGGTCTGCTACCTCTGCTCGGATCTTACCAAAAATATCACCGGTCAGAGTTTCAACATCACCAGTTGATGGATGGCGGGTAGCTGAACCAAGACAACAAGGGGGGCAATCGCGCCCACCCCCTTGTTGTCTTTGACTTGGGCGGGAGGATTCGGGCCTTCGGCCCCTTGGCCCCCGCTCTGATTTTCCACCATTCACGGATGCAAAATCGAGCCGTCGGGCAGAATCATCAGATCCTTGCCGTAGATTCGGTCGTCGATTCGCATCGTGCCGAATGAATATTGCGAAATCTTCATTTCCGCTCTGCCAACAGTAGAGGCACCCCACCCACGCCAAGGCGGGAATCGGCTGATCACCGCCGATCCCCACCTTTGAACTACTTGCCCTTGGGACCCGGCGAAGGTGGGGATGGAAACCCACTGCCATCGGGAACGCCATCCCCCGAGCTCGGTGCCGGCCCGGGCCCACTACCCGCATTGACGCTGCCGACAGCCAACCCCATGAGCACCAACACAGCGAGAACCATGATCCATTTTCTCATTTTGAGTGCCCTCCTTGTTGTGGGAAAATTGTCAGTTTTATGAAGACGGATGAAAATACGATACGCGCCAGGGAAGAGAAATGTCAATTCCGCTTCTTGATCCCTGAATCCACTGCTTTCGGGGAGAATCATGGTCGATGATTCGAGGGGGGGCGAGAAAGCGATGGTGGCCGCTTTGGGCCTCGACAGGATAAGCTTGTTTTGATACGGCAGAAGGCGCTAAAATCAGTCCAAAAGGGATAAATGCCGCGGGAGGGATGGCCTGGTGATCCGAAAGACCGAAATGCCAAAATTTCTATCTGAAATTATTCGGTTTTTATGGTATGTGGATTCGTTGCCGGGTTTTCGATCAGGCTCATCCGCACCCATGGTGATGGCCTTGTTCGAACGCCACGGCGCGAAAAGCAAACCGATGGATCGGACCGGCGTTCGTTTATCCGCTGACTGCTTTATGACAATGGCGGTCCCCCTTGCCGTTTGATCGAGGAGGTTCTCCCTGCGACCCACTTCATCCGTTGAAAAGGCATCCCACCCGCGGGAATCGAATCTGAATGCTCGACAAAGGAGTTCCAGTTCCATCCGCCTGATTCTTCTCTTGTTGGTTTGTCTTGCCATTCTGCCCGCCTTGTATCTCATCCTGCTTTCAGGGTTGGAATTACGACGCGCCGCCATCGAGAACGCCAAGCGCGAAGTTCTTTTTTTGGCCCAGACCATGGCGGAGGTGCAAAGGGGCTTTACCCGCTCCACCCACCAGATTTTGTCCGCCTTGGCCCAGATCGACGTGGTGCGCGAAAAACAGGGGCTGGCGAGCAGCGAGCTTTTCAAGGCCGTGGTGGGGAAAAACCCCGATTACATCAACATCGTGGCGATGGACACCAATGGGGATGTTTTTGCGTCCAGCAAGGCTTTCGAACAGGTCAATCTGTCCGATCGACGGCATTTCCGCCAGGCCTTGGCCGCCAAGAAATTTGCCGCGGGCGAATACATCGTCACCCGCGTTGGGCAGACCCGGTCGTCCTTTACTTTCGCCTATCCGGTGCTCGACGCTTCAGGGCAGGTGGTGGCAGTGCTGTCGGCGGCCTTGCGCCTGGAGCGCTTTGCCCAGATCTTTGCGGTTTCCGACCTTCCGGCGGACTCTTTTATGGGGGTGAGTGACCGCCACGGGATCCGCATCTATCTTTACCCGCCCAAGGAAGAGACCAACCCCATCGGCCGTCCCATTGTCCGGACCGCCTGGGAAAAGGTGAAGGCGGTGCGAACCCCCGGAATTTCGGTCCACCCAGGATCCGACGGTATCATGCGCATCTTCGCCTTTCATCCGCTTAGCCTGGAAGAAGGTGAGGCGCCCTACATGTATGTTTGGACCGGGATCCCCGAGGCCTCGGTTACCGGGCCGGCCAACCGGATGCTGGCGCGCAATCTCGGGCTCTTGGTCCTGGCGGCGGTCCTGGCGCTGGCCATCGCTTGGGGGGTGGGAGGCTGGATGCTCGCCGCGCCCATTCACCACTTGGCGGCCGTGGCCCGGGCCCTCGCCGCCGGCGATACGGCCGTGCGCAGCGGACTGGGAAACCGGCGCGGCGAACTTGGGGCCTTGGCCACAACCCTCGACGAGATGGCTGACACCTTGGTGGAAAACCAGGAAAGGCTGCGGACCATCGCCGACCACACGTATGACTGGGAATACTGGATGGGACCGACCGGCCGGTTGCTCTGGATGTCCCCCTCCTGCGAAAAGACCACCGGATACACGGCGGAAGAATTCATGAAGGATCCGGAACTGATCGCCGGGATAGTAGCCCCGCCGGACAGGGATCGTTTCTTGGACCATCAGGCGGCGGAGATGGGACCGGAGCCGGCAAAAGATGTCGATTTTCGCATCATCCACAAATCAGGCCGTATTGTTTGGATCGATCATCACTGCGTCCCCATTCATCGCACCGATGGCAGTTCCCTCGGCCGACGGGTGAGCAACCGCGATATCACCGAACGCAAGCGCATGGAGCAGGCCCTCAAGGAGGGCGAGGAGCAGTTTCACGCCTTGGTGGACGGAGCGCCGGACCCCATTTTCGTGGAGGTGGATGGCCGTTTCGTTTATCTCAACACAGCGGCTTTGGGGTTGTTCGGCGCCTCTGGGGTGGATCAACTGCTCGGTCGATCGGTGCTGGACCGGTATCATCCGGATTTCCGGGCGTCGGTGCGCCAACGACTCGAAAAGGTCCGCACCCAAAAGGCGCCGGCGCCCAAACTGGAACGTACCTGCCTGCGTCTGGACGGCACTCCGGTGGCGGTGGAGTCTTCGGGCGCGTCGGTGACCTTCGAGGGCCGAAGCGGGGTTATGGTTTTTCTGCAAGATATCAGCCAGCGCCAGCAGATCGAGGCACGCTTGCAGCAGGCGCAAAAGATGGAGGCCATCGGCGCCTTGGCCGGGGGAATCGCCCATGACTTCAACAACATTTTGTTCCCGATCCTGGGGTTGTCGGAAATTTTGATCGAGGACCTCCCCGAAGGCAGCCTTGAACGGGAAAATGTCGCCGAGATCATCAAGGCGGCCCAGCGGGCGGCGGGCCTGACCAAACAGATCCTGTCTTTCAGCCGCCAGGCCGAACACAAGAAGATTCCCATCCGTATTCAGCAGGTTCTCAGGGAAGTCGGCAAGCTGGTGCGTGCCACGATCCCTGCCAATATCGACATTCGCCAGGATATCCAGACCGATTGCGGACCTGTTCTGGCCGATCCGACCAACCTGCACCAGGTCGCCATGAACCTGGTCACCAACGCTTTCCACGCCGTGGAGCAAAATGGCGGCGTCATTTCCGTGGAACTGCAGCAGACAACCCTTGGCGAGGCGGACACGGCCGGCATGTCCCTGGCGCCGGGGGCCTATGCACGGTTGATTGTTTCGGACAACGGCTGCGGCATTCCTGAGAATCGTTTGCCCAAAATCTTTGATCCCTATTTTACCACCAAACCCCAGGGAAAAGGGACCGGGCTGGGGCTGTCGGTGGTGTATGGGATCGTCAAAGATCACGGAGGCGAGATCCGGGTCCGTAGCAAGGTCGGGCAGGGGACCGCCTTTACGATTTTTTTGCCGATTATCCCCGAAGGCGAAACATCCCGGCCACCTGTGGTACCGATTGTTTACCCCACCGGCAGCGAGCGGATTTTGCTGGTGGATGACGAGGAAGCCGTGGCGCGTATGGAAAAGCAGATGCTGGAACGGCTCGGCTACCGGATCACCACCTGCACGAGCAGCCTCGACGCTCTGAAAACCTTCGAGGCCGATCCGACCGCCTTCGATCTGGTCATCACCGACATGTCCATGCCCGGCATGACCGGAGACCGGATGGCGCGGCAGATGATGGCCTTGAAACCGGGACTGCCCGTTATCCTTTGCACGGGATTCAGCGAACAGATCTCCCCGCAGATGGCCGCATCCATCGGGATCAACGGGTTTTTGATGAAACCCGTGCTGCTTAGCGAACTGGCCGGAACGGTGAGAAGGCTGCTGGACAAGGCCAAAAAGGAATCAGATTCGCCCTCTGGTCCAATGAAGATGGATTCCGGTTCAAGCCCGGATTGAGGCCGCTAGGGCCGGCCCCCGGATAGTGCCGGAGGCATCCGGCATGCTTCAGCAGGTCGTCACCCCGGGCCATAGACCCGGGCCCCATGGCGAAGGACTGAAGACTTCCGGAGAATTATCAAGCGGTTGCCTCTGGCTAAAGGTGATCGCTTCCCTCATGCTGCCGCTCCTGAAGCTTCTGCAAGATCGTCAAGAGGATCATGTTCGAAAGGCCGAAGCCACCAATTTTGGCGATTTATGGACGGACACAAGCTATTCCTTTTAAAAAGCGCCAAGGGGTCTGTATTGCCCCTGCCCAGCGTCCACCGGCTGCTCAAGGGCTGGTGCCGGAACTCATGGTGGCGTTCAACCACAGCACCCAGCGCCAGACGCTGGACTACCTGTGCGTGCAGCCGGACGAGATCCGGTCCACTTACGAAAACGAGTTGTAAAACGGCCACAGGGAGGGCAGGGCATGTTCAATATGGTGTTCGATGGCGATCCTGGGTTTAGCGAGGACGACGAGATCAGCGTGGTATCTGAAATACGGGTCAACGACATCGTGGTCTTTGAACAGGTCGGGCCTGGGCAATACCAGATGCGGGTACTGGCGGCCGGCGAGGTCGAGGGCTACGAGGGGCAGACATTCCGTGCCGGCAAGGGAGATGAGCCGGGAAGCGTACTGATGACGGCTTTGTGAGGGGTTTGGCCGCCCGGCTGACTTTTACCCCACCTCCAGAGCCGCCCATCCAGGCTCGGCCCGATAAATCTGCAACAACTTGGGCTCACTCAGGAAATGTCTTGACAACCCGGCAGGCAGGCAATAGATCAAACTCGACATAGTGAACGCTATTCAGGGCTACCAGGTTTTAAGAGGGGTCATTATGCCAATCCCTGACTTTCAGTCCGTCATGCTGCCGCTCCTGAAGCTTCTGCAAGATCGTCAAGAGTATCATGTTCGAGAGGCTGAATCCGCCTTGGCCAAGGATTTCAATTTGACAGAGGCCGAAGTGCGGGAACTTCTGCCAAGTGGCACCCAGGCGGTTTTCAGGAACCGAATCGGCTGGGCCAAGAGCTACCTGAAACAGGCCAAGCTGCTCGATTCGCCCAAGCGTGGCTTTATGCGGATCACTGAGCGGGGTTTGGCGGTCTTGGCGGAAGCGCCTCAGGCCATCAACATGAAATATCTTGAGCGGTTCGAGGAGTATCGGCAGTTCAAAGCCCGAAAGCGCTCCGGCGATGAGGAAACAAACAATGACAGCCCAATCACTACTTCATCCGAACAAACACCCCAGGAGGCCCTTGAGGCGGCTTACGAAACGATGCGGGAAGAGCTGGTTTCCGAGCTGCTGGAACAAATCAAGAACAGCCCGCCCAGGCTGTTTGAGCATCTGGTGGTCGAGCTTCTGGTGAAGATGGGATACGGCGGCAGTCGCAAGGATGCCGGCCAAGCCATCGGTCGTTCGGGGGATGAAGGGATCGACGGGATTATCAAGGAGGACCGGCTGGGGCTGGACATTATTTACGTTCAGGCCAAGCGCTGGGGAAGCACCGTGGTGGGCCGGCCTGAAATCCACAAGTTCGCCGGAGCGCTCCAGGGCCAGCGGGCACGCAAGGGGGTGTTCATCACGACCTCCAGCTTTACCAAAGAGGCACGAGACTTTGCCTCGCTCATCGACACCAAGATCGTACTGATCGACGGTGAGGAGCTGGCTCAGCTTCTGATTGACCACAATGTGGCCGTGACGCCTGTTCGCAGCTACGAAGTCAAGCGGGTGGATTCGGATTACTTTACCGAGGAGTGAATTGCCACAAAGGCCATACCATGAACAAAAAGCAGATGTCTGAGCAGGACATCCGCACCAAGTTCATCACGCCGGCCATCGAAGCCGGTGGCTGGGACGTGCGGACCCAGGTGCGGGAGGAGGTGACCTTCACCGCCGGCCGGGTGATCGTGCGCGGCCGGCTGCATGCCCGTGGCAAGGCCAAGCGGGCCGATTACATCCTTTATTACAAGCCCAACATTCCCCTGGCGCTCGTCGAGGCCAAGGACAACAGCCATCCGGTGGGCGGCGGCATGCAGCAGGCCCTGGAATATGCCGCCATGCTGGACATTCCCTTCGTTTACAGCTCCAACGGCGACGCCTTCCTGGAACACGACCGCACCGGGGCGGCCGGTGACATCGAAACAGAGCTACCCATCACCGTAGCGGCCCCTTTTTTGTTCCTTGCTGGGCCGGGCGCGAGGATTTGAACCTCGGAGCTCGATAACCGGGTTCAACCGCAAGCTGCGTTCAAAAGGGATGAGCCCCTGATTTTGACTTCGACGGAATCAGCTATTGTCCGTCCATAAATGGTTTTTTCCCGCGATTTCAGCCTTGGGCGCCAAAATTTAAATCCTCGACATAGCGCTGCGATGCCTCCGGTTTAAATGGAGCGTCCGCTTTATCTCACGAAAAAATCTTCATTTCTGGACGAACACAACACAAAAGTATCAGGCTTCAGCGCTTCCGGCAGACTGGTCGCACCCAAAAGTCTAAGGAGATCGTATCAGGTTCACTTCCGTTAGGGATCACTCATTCCCAGTCTGGAAGCGTTACTTCCATTGCCCCACAATACTGGCGGAGACCAGCCCGCTCCCCGCGTCCGGTTACCTTCACACGGGGGTGCTGCTACGTGATGAACAAACAATTCTCAGAGCTGACTCCTTTCGGTCACCAAGTCGCACCAGGTCTTGCCTATCGTTTCGGAATGACAAAAAAACGCGCTCGAAACCGCAGCGAGAGGAGGGTGGCATCGCGAAGAGTGATTCTTTTGCCTCCGCGTCAACCCGAGCGTTCGCGACGAGGTCCAGAACGAAGGCGGGAGGAGGGCATAAACCATGAAGAATTTTTCCTAAGGACGATCATAACGCTTGCACGGGATCCTGAGCGGCGAATTCGGGAAACCGAGTATTGGCATTGTCGATGATTTTGCTTTCCACTCATTGAAAAAATTGATAAGTATTCTCAAAAGGACTGTGCGATTCCAAAATCGAAAGGAGGTCCAATGGCCGAAGAAATGGAAGTTGGCTGTGCTCGTCCCACCGGCGGGCCGGTCGGGGAGGAACCCGCCCCGACAACCGATGCGCAAACCCCATCCACACCCGTAAAGGAGGTGAGTCCCATGATCATGGTCGGCCGCAAGGCGCCGGATTTTGCCGCGCCTGCCTATCACCAAGGCAAATTCGTGTCCGTGAAGCTTTCCGAATACCTCGGCAAGTGGGTCGTGCTGTGTTTCTATCCAGGTGACTTCACCTTCGTCTGAGCGACGGAAATTTCGGCAGTTGCCGAAAAGAACAAGGCTTACGAGGATCTGGGCGTCCAGGTGCTGTCCATGAGCATCGACAGCGTTTTCGTCCACAAGATGTGGAACGATGTGGAACTGTCCAAAATGGTCGCCGGCGGGGTTCCCTTCCCGATGCTTTCGGATGCCGGCGGTAAAGTGGGCACCGCATTCGGCGTCTATGACGATCAGGCCGGGGTGGAAACCCGGGGCCGCTTCATCATCGATCCCGAGGGCGTGATCCAGGGCTACGAGATTCTCACACCACCGGTGGGCCGCAACGTCGAAGAGACCATTCGTCAGGTCCAGGCCTTCCAGGTGGTGCGTAACAGCAAGGGCGGCGAGGCCACTCCGTCCGGTTGGCGGCCGGGCAAAATGACCCTCAAACCCGGACCGGACCTGGTGGGCAAGGTCTGGGAAGTGTGGAAGACCAATATGGCCTTCAATTGATGGTCAACGATTCGACAAGCCATCGTTGACACGGTCACGGCAGATCGCCGTGGCGTAAATTGAACCGCAGACCGGCCTGGATTCATGCACCCCCGAGGGGGGTGTGTGATGTCTGTGCTTGTCTGCGGTTTGTTTTTTCACCCGGCTCACACAATTTGCCGATCGTCAAAACTGAACCCCCTGGGCGCCCACTAAAATGTTTCAATCTGCTGAAAACCAACCAGAAAAGGTTTTGCTCGACTCGCCCTTCACGCGCTTTTTTCCCGGCGGGAGCAAGCCGGGCTGGACCGCCGTCCCGGAACTGTCTGAGGCGCTTACCGTCCGTTGGCCCGGACAGTACTCTGCTTAGGCCAAAGAAGTGATTTTTCTCATTGAGGCAGTGCCGCTTGGCCAACGTTGCGGCCCTGTCCGGGCTTACGGACGGTTGGCGCCGAGTTTTCCGGGGCGCCGGATCCAGAGCGGCTTGCGGACGTCCGCGGCACATTCGCCGAAATGGATTCTGCCATTTTTCAGTTTTCTGAAACTACCGGGGCGCCCAGGGGGTTGAGTTTT
>JACDJA010001110.1_pt1 | contig 24174 bp, 26 predicted proteins | sample 7449241 | NCBI WGS metagenome assembly JACDJA01 (sample SAMN14253289, study PRJNA609438) | sludge metagenome | isolation source: initial anaerobic sludge | collected 2018-12-20 | reverse complement strand
CGAAGGAAGCCTGTCGAAGGGTGTTTATAGTGTCTGCTGATCGTTCATGGTTCGACAAGCTCACCACGAACGGCAACGGCCTCACCACGAACGGCGACAGCCCTGTAGACAACTCAGCTGACCCATCAACCACAAAGAAGGGGTGCATAATGCACCCCTTCTTTGTGGCCCTAATAAAAATCAGATCGCGGCTTCATCTTCCTCGCCGGTGCGAATACGCACCACCTTCTCGACTGTCGAAACAAAGATCTTGCCGTCGCCGATCTTGCCGGTCTTGGCCGCACTGGTGATGGCCTCGATACAATCATCCAGCTGATTGTCGTTAATCACCACCTCGATCTTCACCTTGGGGAGAAAATCGACCACATATTCTGCCCCACGATAGAGCTCCGTGTGGCCTTTCTGCCGACCGAATCCCTTCACTTCACTGGCGGTCATGCCGGTGATACCGACAGCAGACAATGCTTCTCGCACATCATCCAGTTTAAAAGGTTTAATGATCGCGTCGACTTTTTTCATTGTTACCAGGCTCCTGTTGTCACCTTACCGCAACTGCGGCGAAATTGCTGTTACATGGATGCTCATCTTACCGGAAATAACATCTCCGGCAAGAATGGGGGGAATGACTCGATTCATGAACAATCTGCTCAAAAACCATTGGTCAGGGGATAGCGCCTGTCCCGTCCGAAGGCACGCTGGCTGATCTTGACACCCGGTGGTGCCTGCCGGCGCTTGTACTCATTACGGTCCACCAACCTGGCCACCCTGCGCACCTCCGACTCGTCAAATCCGGCCGCTACAATCTCATTTATCCCTCTGTCCTGTTCGACATACATTGCCAAAATCGGATCCAGCACCTCATAGGGCGGCAGTGAATCGACATCTTTCTGGTCCGGGGCAAGCTCCGCCGAAGGGGGCCGCTCAATCACCCGGCGCGGAATCACCTCTCCCTTCCGGTTGCGGTACTCCGCCAGTCGGTAGACCAGCAACTTCGGCACATCCTTGATCGGCGCAAAACCACCGGCCATATCGCCGTAGAGCGTGGCATAACCTACCGACATTTCGCTTTTGTTGCCGGTGGTGAGCAGAATCTTGCCCGTCTTGTTGCTGATAGCCATCAATAGCACGCCACGACAGCGGGCCTGGATATTCTCTTCCGTGGTATCCGGCTCGGTGCCGGCAAAGGTTGGTTCCAGCATTTCCAGAAAAACCTTGAAGGCCGATTCGATGGGAATGGTCTGATGTTTTACACCGAGGATTTCAGCCTGTCGAATGGCATCCTCGTTACTCATATCCGCCGTATAACGGGAAGGCATCAACACCACTTCCACCTGATCGGCACCGAGGGCGTCGACCGCGATGGCCAATGTCAACGCCGAATCGATGCCTCCGGAAAGCCCCAATACAGCACCATTGAACCCGTTCTTATGGACATAACCCCTGACACCGTTGACCAGCGCCATATAGACCGCCTCCGTTTCGGAGAGTTGCGGTGCAATGTGGGCCGGCACAGGAACCACCGCTCCAGCCTGCCTGGCAAACTCCACCAGCGGCTGATCTTCCCTGAAGAAGGCCGCCCGCTGGGCAATCACTCCCTGTGGATTGACCACGAAGGAGCCACCATCAAACACCAGTTCATCCTGCCCGCCCACCAGGTTGAGGTAGATGATGGAGAGCCCGGTCTCCTGGGCCCGTTTCTGCAGCAGGGTCTCCCGCTCAGGCGCCTTGCCGGAATGGAACGGCGAGGCATTCAGATTAAGCAGGATTTTTGCGCCCGCCTCGGCCGCCAAGGTGGCCGGAGTCCTGTACCAGATATCCTCGCAGATGGTGATACCAACCGGTACTCCCTGCAATTCGAAGACACAGGGTTTGTCACCGGATTCAAAATAGCGCTTTTCATCGAACACGCTGTAGTTGGGCAACAGGGTTTTGAAGTATTCGGCGATGATGACGCCATCCCGGATCACGCCCGCGGCATTATAGAGCTTGCCATCCTGACATTTCGGGTAGCCCAGAATCAGATCAATCCCGCTACATTCACGGCACAGGCGTTTCAGTTCGCCCTCCACCCGGTCAATCAGTTCCGGACGTAGCAACAGGTCCTCCGGCGGATAGCCGGTGAGGGTCAGTTCCGGAAAGATCACCGCATGGGCCTGCTGCTGATCACGGGCGACCTGCACCGCTTGCAGGACACGATCGGCATTGCCCCGGATGTCACCCACCATCAGGTCGATTTGTGCTAAGGATATTTTCAAACTCAAAGGATCACCAACCGATATGCCGGCACACTACCGGCCACCCCTCAATAAAAGACTCTATCCCGGTTTCCGTCGCCTGAACGAAGGTGCTTTGTAGGAGCGGATTTATCCGCGAATTTCGCGGCTGAAGCCGCTCCTACGAGCCTACGCCCTTCCTGGGGCAAATCCCAAGGCTAAATCGACATCGACACATAACCGGGACAAGGCCAAACAAAAGCCGCCACCGGCCTGACGACCGGGGCGGCTATGATACCCAAAATCGGGTCGCCTGGCGCTATCAGCTCATCAGTTCCAGCATCTTGGCACCGATATCCGACGGAGAGCGGACGGTGGCGACACCGGCCGCTTCCAGGGCAGTGAACTTGCTGTCCGCGGTACCCTTGCCGCCACTGACGATGGCACCGGCATGGCCCATGCGTTTGCCGGGAGGTGCGGTCACGCCGGCGATATAGCCCACCACCGGCTTGGTGACATTGGCCTTGATGAAGGCCGCCGCATCCTCTTCCGCGCTACCACCGATCTCGCCCACCATGACGATACCTTCGGTCTGGGGATCTTCCTGGAACAGCTCCAGGCAGTCGATGAAGTTCATGCCGTGGATCGGGTCGCCACCGATGCCGACACAGGTGCTCTGGCCCAGTCCGGCGGTAGTGGTCTGGAACACCGCCTCGTAGGTCAGGGTACCGGAACGGGAGACAACGCCGATCTTGCCGGGCTTGTGGATCATGCCGGGCATGATACCGATCTTGCAGGCGCCGGGGGTGATGATGCCGGGGCAGTTGGGGCCAATCAGCCGACAGTCGTAATTGGCCAGGGCCGCCTTGACCTTCAGCATGTCCAGCACCGGGATGCCTTCGGTGATACAGGCGATCACCTTGATGCCCGCATCCGCCGCTTCCAGAATGGCATCGGCGGCAAACGCAGCCGGTACATAGATCATGGTGGCGTCGGCGCCGGTGGCGTCAACCGCATCATGGACGGTGTTGAAAACCGGCAGATCCAGATGTTTCTGGCCACCTTTTCCCGGGGTAACGCCACCCACCATGTTGGTGCCGTAGGCGATCGCCTGCTCGGTATGAAAGGTGCCCTGTTTGCCGGTAAAGCCCTGGCAGATTACGCGGGTGTCTTTATCAATGAGGATACTCACAATTCATTTCCTGTATCTGGTGATACCGGCTCAGCGCCTGTTGGACGCTGTCACCGGTTGAAACAATCAGCCTTTGGCGGCCGCAACGACTTTCTCTGCGCCTTCCGAGAGATCAGCGGCGGTGGTAATGGCCAGGCCGCTGTTGGCCAGCAGTTCCAGCCCCTCCGGCGCGTTGGTACCTTCAAGACGCACCACCACCGGGACTTTGACATCCACCTCTTTCACGGCTTCGATAATGCCCTCGGCAATCAGGTCGCAACGGACAATGCCACCGAAGATATTGACCAGCACGGCCTGTACCTTGTCATCGGACAGGATCAGCTTGAACGCTTCCGCCACACGTTCGGCGGTGGTGCCGCCACCCACGTCCAGGAAGTTGGCCGGCGTACCGCCCTTCAACTGCACCAGGTCCATGGTGGCCATGGCCAGCCCGGCACCATTCACCATGCAGCCGATATTGCCATCCAGGGTGATGTAGTTGAGGTCATGCTCGGCCGCCTTGGCCTCGCGCTCGTCCTCCTGGCTGATATCACGCATCGCCAGCAGCGCAGGCTGCCGGTAAAGGGCGTTATCGTCCAGGTTGATCTTGGCGTCCAGGGCAATCAGATTGCCGGCCTTGGTAACCACCAGCGGATTGATCTCCACCAGGCTGGCGTCACTCTCGACAAACAGGTTGTAGAGGGCGAACATGAACTTCTGGAATTCACGAATCTGGGTGCCTTCAAGGGCCAAGGCAAACCCCAGTTTGCGGCACTGATACCCCTGCAGGCCGGCTGCCGGATCAATGCGGATGATGTGGATCTGTTCCGGGGTCTCTTCCGCGACCTCTTCGATATTCATGCCACCCGCCTGAGAGGCCATGAACAGAATCTTCTTGGATTCCCGATCCACCAGCACGCTCAGGTAGAGTTCGCGCTCGATGTCGGTGATGGTCTCAATCAGCAGTGTGTTGATCGGCAGGCCGGGCTCTCCCGTCTGCTTGGTCACCAGCCTGCTGCCCAGCAGACGCTGTGACTCGGCCTCGACCCGATCCAGGCTGTCCACCAGCACCACACCGCCAACCTTGCCACGGCCACCGGCGTGAACCTGAGCCTTGACCACCCAGCGGTCACCACCCAGGGCTTCCGCCGCCCGACGCGCCTCTTTGACGGAGGTGACTGGACTGCCCTCCGGGACAGGAATACCCTGTTTTGCAAACAACTGTTTTGATTGATACTCGTGTAGATTCATTCTCTCAACCGGTCAACGTGATAAAAAAAGAGTGCTATTCTGGTCGAAATCGACAAAATAAGCAAAACTTAAGAGATACCCTAATAAACTGAAATTATGGGCATAAGACTGTTATTCATTCTTCTCACCCTGTGGGCGCTGTATATTATAGTACGGGCTTACCTCAGACGCTCCCGAAAATCGGCTACCGATAGACAGAGTAAGGTTGCAGCCAACATGGTGCAGTGCAAAGTTTGTGGCACCTATCTGCCCGAGGCGGAGGCCTTGCGGCACCAGGGAGACTTCTTCTGTTCCCCCGGGCACCTGACGCAGCAGAAAAGTGAAAAGTAGCCAGCGTATGCAATCCGCCCTACCGGCCAGGACTTCCCACCAACATGGCACCCGCTGATCCCGGACAACAAAACCCGGCGCTGGATGGCATGCAGCTGACCGGTGTGGCATCGGAACGGCCCCTGGCGGCCTTTCTTTATTACCGGCTGATACTTGCCGCTCTCCTTGGGACACTCTATTTCAGCAAGACCGGCCCCACACTTCTGGGACATACCGACCCGGGGCTTTTCGCCCTGGTGGTCATCATCTATGCCGGCCTGGTGATCGCCAGCGGAGTGCTGCTGCACGCCTCCCGCCCCCTGTCGCCCAATCAACAGACCTTTCTGATGGTGTTTGTGGATATCTGCGCCATTACGCTGCTGATGCACGCCAGCGGCGGCATCGGCTCCGGCCTGGGCATGCTGCTGGCCGTCTCCATTGCCGCTGGAAGCCTCATCACCCGGGGCGCCTATGCCAGTCTGGAGGCGGCACTGGCTTCCATCTTTATATTATCGCAACAGGTTTATGCCCATCTGAACCAGACCTTCGAAACCACCTCCTACACCCAGGCAGGACTGCTCGGCACCCTGTTCTTCGCCATTGCCATTCTCGCCCAGGTCATGGCCCGCCAGCTGAAATCCAGCGAAGCCCTCGCCACCCAGAGACAACTGGATCTGGCCAATATGGAGCAGCTGAACGACTACGTTATCCAGCATATGCTCACCGGCATTATCGTCGTCGACACCAAAAGCACCATCCGTCTGATGAATGAATCGGCCTGGTATCTGCTGGGCATGCCGGATGTCGGCACCGGCAGTCCACTGGAGCAGGCGTGCCACAAACTGGCAGTTCAACTCTCGGACTGGGATCCGGAACAGCACATTCCACCAAAGCCCTTTCGCCCCATGGCCGGTGGCCGGGAGTTGACGGCAGGCTTCTCCCTGCTGGGAGAGAACAACAAGGGCGGCGCGGTCATTTTTCTTGAGGATACCGCCACCGTGACCCAGCAGGCGCAGCAGATGAAACTGGCCTCACTGGGCAGGCTGACCGCCAGCATCGCCCATGAGATACGCAATCCGCTGGGCGCCATCAGCCACGCCGAACAGTTGCTCAAGGAGTCGTCGGATATCCCCCGGGCGGACAGGCGACTGATTGACATTATCAGCACCAATACCCGGCGGGTGAATGAGATTATCGAAAACATCCTGCAGCTGTCGCGCCGCGGACGCTCACTGCCCAAGGAGTTCCTGCTGAAACCCTGGCTGGAGCAGTTCATCGGCGAGCTGGCCCGTACCCTGAACCTGCCGGATGGGGTGCTGCAACTGCAGATCGACCCGGACAGCACATTGATTCGCACTGACCCGAGCCAATTCCGCCAGGTTTTTGTTATCCTGTGCGAGAATTCCATCAAACACTTCGACAGGGAGCGCGAAGCCTTGAGCATACAGATCAGCGGAGGCATTACCCGGGAGTCGGGTGGCCCCTTTGTGGATATCATCGATAACGGCCCGGGCATCGCCCCCGAGCATGTACGGCAGATGTTTGAACCCTTCTTCACTACCCGGAATGCCGGGACCGGTCTGGGGCTGTATATCGCCAAAGAACTGTGCGAAGCCAATCGCCTCGGGCTGGATTATATTCCGGTACCGGGTGGCGGCAGCTGTTTTCGCATCACCTTCCCCGGCAGGGGCAACCAACCGGTCAGATAATGAGCAATCCACTGGCACTCATCGTTGACGACGAACCCGATATCCGGGAACTCCTGGAGATCACCCTGGGGCGCATGAAAATCGACTGCCGTTCGGCAGAAGATCTGCGGGCAGCCAGAAAATTGCTGGAATCGGAGCACTTCGACCTCTGCCTGACCGATATGCGCCTGCCGGACGGCAACGGCATCGAACTGGTGGAGACCATCAGCCGGCACTACCCGGAACTCCCGGTGGCGGTGATCACCGCGCACGGCAATATGGACTCCGCGGTCCAGGCCCTGAAAGCCGGCGCCTTCGATTTCGTCTCCAAGCCGGTGGACCTGGGCATGCTGCGCAACCTGGTCAACACCGCGCTGAAGCTGGAGCGGAGGTCCACGGCCGAGGTTAAACCGGACGAGGGGAACGGCAAATCGGAACTGCTGGGAAAATCCCCCGCCGCCGAGCAGGTCCGCGCCCTGATCCGCAAGCTGGCCAGAAGCCAGGCACCGGTATTCATCAGTGGCGAGTCCGGTACCGGCAAGGAGCTCGCCGCCCGGCAGATTCACCAGCAGAGCCCACGCGCCGATCACAACTTCATTGCCGTCAACTGCGGCGCCATCCCCCAGGAGCTGATGGAGAGCGAATTCTTCGGCCACATGAAGGGCAGCTTTACCGGCGCCATCAGTGACAAACAGGGGCTGTTCCAGGCGGCCAACGGTGGCACCCTGTTCCTCGATGAGGTGGCCGACCTGCCGCTCAACATGCAGGTAAAGCTGCTGCGCGCGATTCAGGAAAAATCCATCCGGCCCATCGGTGCACAACACGAAATACCGGTTGATGTCCGCATCACCAGCGCCACCCACAAGGATCTCGCCGGCCTGGTGGATAAGGGGAATTTTCGCCAGGACCTGTTCTATAGAATCAACGTTATTGAGTTGGCCATCCCCACCCTGCGGGAACGCAAGGACGACATCCCGCTATTGACGGAGATGATGCTGGGGCGCATCGCGGCCCACTCCGGTTGCGCCAAGCCCCGCATCGACCGGGAGGCCCTGAAGGCGCTGCTCAGATACAGCTTTCCCGGCAATGTCCGCGAACTGGAGAACATTCTGGAGCGGGCGGTGGCGCTCTGTGAGAATGAGACCATCACCCTTGAAGATCTGCTGATTCCCAGTGATGCGGCAGCAGAGTCCCTAGCTGCCCACAGCATCGACCCGGACCTGCCGCTTGAGGCACACCTGGAACAGGTCGAGCGGAAACTGATCACAACCGCTCTTGAAGAGACCCATTGGAATAAAACCGCTGCCGCGAAGAGATTGGGCATCTCGTTTCGGGCACTGCGCTACAAACTGGAGAAGTTGGGCCTTGAGTGACAAATGAGTGGTGGGTCCACAAGAAATGCCGGATGCGGAAGGCAAACAACAGCGCATCCATCATTGCCTCGCCGACTACCGCGATCTGAAACGCTAGCCAAGCGACTTGCCCCGTTGCCACTTATCTTGATCCTTTACCCTATGCAAGATGAAAGACCTGACCCCATGACCCGATGCGCTTGACCTCATGACCCGCTCGACCCCATGACCCGCTCTGTCATTGCGAGGAGCCTGAGCGACGCGGCAATCTCATACCACCGCACACCGAGGCGGCTGTCTGCCACATCGGGCAAGTTGGAACGCCAACCATAATAGATGCTTCTCCAGCGCCCAGCCCTGGCCACCCCCACAACAATTTTTCGGAGCTTTTCAGCTTTCTTTTAAGTGGTCTCCATGGATGCTATGCTTGTGTTAATTATTCACACAGGAGCTCAAGCCATGTCTAGAACAACGAGCGTCACTATCGGCTCACAACTAGACGAATTTGTGAGCAAATTGATTGAGTCCGGACGCTACGGATCAACGAGTGAAGTCGTGCGCTCAGCCTTGCGGTTGCTCGAGCATCAGGAAAATCAAATGGCTGCGCTGAGAGGTGCCGTAGAAGCTGGGGAACGAAGCGGGGAAAGTGATCTGTCTCTGCGCGACATTGCCGCTCAGGTGAAACAGAAACACCGTGTATAAGCTGTCCAATTTTGCTGCAGAGGATTTCACAGCTATCTACGAATATACCCTGCTTAACTTTGGTGCTCACCAGGCTGACGCCTACACCGATGACCTGGAGAGCACCTTTCGTCTTCTGTCCAGCTCCCCGCAAATGGGGCATGAATACCCGGAAATAGCAGATCGGGTTCACCGTCACGATCACCAACGGCACGCCATTTTTTACCGGCGGCGTGAGAACGGTATTTTTGTCATCAGGATACTCCATCAGCAGATGGAACCGATGAGACATTTCTTTGAGCTTTAATGCCGGGAAGCTGGCGGACAAACTGGATAAGTTGGACCTGGACTAGTGGAAGACAAAACCTCGTGTGAACTGACGACCAAATAAGTATATCGAGAAGCATTGTTCCCTGAATTCAGTCTTGCTATTTGACACATAACTACAATATAACTACAATTATCGGCGGATCCAGGATTAGTATGATGGGTAAAATGGATTTTGAATGGGATGAGCGAAAAAACGCCTCAAACCAGAATAAACATGGAATTTCGTTTGAAGAGGCTATCACGGTATTTAGTGATGAGCTTGGTCGTTTGATCCCTGACCCAGACCACTCGAAGGGCGAAGAACGCTTTATCCTGATGGGAATGAGCGTCCATCTACGGGTGTTGGTTATCTGTCACTGCGAAAAAGATTCCAACGTCATTCGTATAATATCGGCCAGAAAAGCAAGCAAATCTGAACGAAAGCAGTATGAGGGGTTTTTCCATGCGTAAATCCTACGACTTTTCAAAATCCGTTCAAAATCCCTACGCCAAACGGCTGAAGAAGCAGATCACCATACGCCTCGATCAGGAAACCATTGCATATTTCAAATCGATGGCGGAGGCCAAGGGCATCCCTTATCAGAGTTTAATCAACCTGTATCTAAAGGATTGTGCAGACAAACATCTTGAGCTGAAAACCAAGTGGACATAAGAGCAAGGATGATCCAGAAAGTACCGCTCCTACTGGAACAGAAGAAGAAATTGGATCTCTGCCGCTGCTGTCCCCATTCCAGGCCTCTGAACGCGGGGGCTTTCTACTCCAATCCTCAAGCGTGAGGGTCAAGCGGTTTGATGGGGAGGGCAGGCGAGCGCCTGTCCTGTCCTCTACTCTACCCATTGGTTTCTCCTAGCAAAAAAGAGGAGTGATGCAAGATGAAAGACCTGGCCCCATGACGGGCCGAGTCACGCAAGATGAAAGACCTGACCCCATGACGGGCCGATCCTCTACCTTTGACTCCTTCGGGACGAGGTGACAAAAACCGTCACATTGTGACGCAGTTGGTATCGTTTAGGCTGACAGCAGGCACTATAAGCACATTCATTCGCCCGGGAGATGTATTATAACCAATTGATTGATAATCATTTTATTATTTCACTATCGAAAAAATAGATTTGGCACAGGACGTGCTTTAAGATACATGACCCAATTGGGACTGCATCCGCTGGCAGCGACAGTCACCGTTTCAGGGAGCGGGCTAAAGTTTTTCAAGGCCCACCCGATACACCAGTACCCTTACGATAAAATGGAGTTCAATCATGAAAAAAGTACAAGCCGGTTTTACACTGATCGAACTGATGATCGTGGTCGCGATCATCGGCATTCTGGCGGCCATTGCTATTCCTGCCTATCAGGATTATACGATCCGCTCACAGGTCACCGAGGGCATGAATCTGGCTAGTGGTGCCAAAACTGCTGTCGCTGAGTTCTACAATCACAGGGGTAGCTTCCCATCGACTAACGCTTCTGCAGGATTAGCCGGTTCGGGCTCTATCGTAGGCAATTATGTGACTGGCGTTAATGTCGGAACCACTGCAGGTACGATTCAAGCCACCTATGGTAATGATGCCAATGCTGCGATAAATGGAAATGGCGCTACTCTGATCCTTTCAGCAATCACAAACGCCGGTAGCATCCAGTGGACCTGCAAAAGTGCGGCTATCGACTCCAAGTACCTGCCCACCAACTGCAGATAATATCACCTGCCTGATGACTGGTACTACATTAGTAATGAAACGAGACCCCCTTTCATAGGGGGTCTTTTCTGTAGGGCAGTTTGAGTACTGGCCAGGTTATTCACTAAACGGCAGAATTACCCTTTATGAGACGCAATAATCGCCCCACGGCGAAGAGTCCGTACTTGATGATGTTTCACGGAAGCCAAAGAAGGTGAGTCGGCACGATTTCTCCCAGACCAGCGAAAGACGTTATACTGGTATCGTCCTGTTTACCCTACTCTGCCTCACCGCTACCGTATATTGGCCCGGCCTATCAGGTGGCTTCGTCTTTGATGATTTTCCAAACCTGGTACATAACGCCACCCTTCCGCTCACCTCACTATCACTCGATTCACTCTGGCAAACCGCCCTCTCGAACCATAGCGGTCCATCCAGACGCCCGCTATCCCTGCTCAGCTTCGGGTTGGAAAGTTATTTTTTTGGTTTAAATCCCGGCATTATCAAGACTACCAATCTCGGTATTCATCTCGCCAATGGACTACTGGTTTTTCTTTTACTCCGGCACATTTTTCGGCTGAGCCCGGAATTGAAGTCCGAGTCCACAAATTTGTTTATGGTGAGTGTTGATACAGCTGCTCTGATCACAACTGCGCTATGGCTGCTCGCACCCATTAACCTTACCGGAGTATTATTCGCAATTCAGCGTATGGAGAGCCTGGCGACACTCTTTACGCTAGTCGGACTTATTGCCTACCTTATTGGGCGTCAGCGGATGCTGGCCAACCGTCGCTACGGCATTGTGATTACGTGGGGCGGAGTGCTGGGAACAACAGCGCTGGGTATACTGGCCAAAGAGAGCGCCGCCATGCTGCCAGTCTACGCTTTTATATTAGAGTATGTACTGTTTCGCGGTCGTGATGCTTCCAGTCGAATCGACCGCCGAATCTGGCTACTATTTACTGTAGTTTTGGTTGTACCCGCTATCCTTGGGGGCATCTGGCTGCTACCCGGTATTATCTCAGGAGACGCCTACGCTAATAGGCCTTTTGATCTTGGTGAACGACTATGGACAGAAAGTCGGGCGCTTTGGAGTTACATCACCTGGACTTTATTTCCCAGCCCTACCACACTATCGCTCTATCATGACGCTTACCCCTTATCCCAAGGCTGGCTGAACCCCATTACAACTTTAACGTCTGTGTTGGGGCTTGTTGCAATCACAGGTGCCGCACTTTGGCTAAGATTTCGCCGGCCATTAATCACGCTGGGCATTTTGTGGTTTATTGGCGGGCATCTCCTGGTCTCGACCGCCTTGCCTCTGGAGCTTGTATATGAGCATCGTAATTATCTCCCGAGCCTCGGATTGCTGATCATAGTAACATCTATCATTCTCACCAGACAGCCGCACCAGCCGGCAATAAAGACGATACGCATCGTGCTTATGGCTGGCATGATTGGCATCTTTGGATTACTGACATTCTTGCGCGCCAGCACTTGGGGCGATCCACTTCTGCTAGCTTGGACAGAAGCCAGAAATAAACCACAGTCCCCACGGGCAATCTACGAACTAGGCCATACGTTAACCATTCTGGCACCAGGCCCGTCAGCACCACAATTCGTTTTGGGAATGAAGAGCTTTGAAAAGGCCGCCAAACTGCCACTATCTGGACTGCTTCCGGATCAAGCACTAATATTCCTGACCTCAAAGCATGGCTTGCAGACCCAAGCACATTGGTGGTCACGGATGCGCAGCACCATCAAAAAAAAGCCTCTTGCGGCCCAAGACATCACTGCCCTGCATAGCTTGGTTGTGTGCAAGATAAATTCCATTTGCCATCTTCAGGATAGCCAACTTGCACAAACACTTGAGATCGCTGTGGACAAAAATCCAAATCAAGCAAAAATATTAACCATCTATGCAAATTTCGCAGCCAACATTACACATGATTATCTCCTTGCCCTGGAGCTTATGCAGAGATCTGTCGCACTGAAGCCACGCAATATTCAATTTTGGAATAACCTGATAACCTTACAGATCGCACTAAAACAAAAAGAATTTGCTAAAAACAGCCTTGAACGGGCCCGTGAACTCAACCCTCGGGGAAGTGCACGCGCCACCTTGGCAAGCCTGGAATCCACCTATCATAAACAATTCATCCTTCCACCTGAATCAAGCACACCATGAGATCAGGTGCACACCAGCAAGGAAACCTTGGCCCGGCTTTACTGTTATTAGCCTGCCTACTGGGTACCTGGTGGCTCTATCAACCCGGTCTTTCTGGAACGTTTCTATTCGACGACTGGAAAAATCTAGCCACACTGGGCGAACAGGGTACAATCGAATCGGGCACTGAGGCTGTTACCTACCTACTCTCTGGATTTTCCGGACCAACCGGGAGACCTGTTTCGCTGGCAAGTTTTCTTATCGATTCGAATACCTGGCCAGCGCCGGCAGAGTCATTTAAACGCACAAATCTATTAATCCATCTATTGAATGGCGCACTACTCGCGGCTTTGCTGTTTCAATTAGCATCGGCTCTGACAACAAGGCGTAACCAAGCTGCCTGGATTGCGGTCCTCGGAGCCTCATTCTGGTTACTCCATCCATTATTCGTGTCGACCACACTTTACGTCGTTCAGCGCATGACTATGCTTGCTGCAACTTTCGTGCTCATGGGGCTTATAACCTACATCCACGGCTATAGACTGCTTAAGCAGAAACAAATAGGGCAGGGCTATACCTGGATGACCGTGGGCGTAGTCTGCTTCACTATACTCGCGACACTATCGAAGGAGAATGGAGCGCTTCTACCGCTATTTATTATCGTGATCGATGCTCTGATTCTTAGTAGATGCAACGATGGTTTGCGATCAGTACCGACATCTTTCCGCATATGGCGATGGATCTTTTTGTTTATACCGATTATCGCACTATTAGGTTATATGGCCACAACACTACCTGCCCTGTTATCTGGCGATTCACTAGGGCGTGATTTTACACCCTGGCAACGTCTGCTTACAGAGTCTCGGATTTTGGTTAGCTATCTGGGCACACTATGGTTGCCACAACCTTATACTGGCGGCCTGTTCAATGATGGAATCACGGTATCTACCGGTGTGAATACCCCAGGCACCACTCTATTGAGCCTGGCCACCTTATCCGCCTTAGCAATAATAGCCACCGCACTAAGACGGCGCGCCCCAACGGTAGCGGTAGCCATTACCTTTTTTTTCGCTGGCCATTTACTTGAATCCACATTCATCCCGCTTGAGCTCTATTTTGAACACCGCAATTATCTACCCGCCATGTTGATGGGCTTCCCCTTGTCATGGTATCTGGTAATGGCCACCCGAACACAATTCCGTGTGCGAATGAGCGTTGCGCTGGCAATAGTTATCTTACTTGCGACAGAGACAGGGATGCGCGCCTATACATGGGGTCGCCCCTTCACACAGGCCCTGGTGTGGGCAAAACAGAACCCCGAGTCACCACGAGCACAGAATCATCTTGCAAGCCTATGGCAGGAAACAGGTAACACCCAAGAGGCAACCAGATTGCTGACCGATGCACTATTGCTTGATCCGGACAATCTCCTTACCAAACTCAATCTGACCCTGACAAAATGTCGCACTAGTGAGTTAACCAATAGAGACATCAGATGGCTCAGAAAGGCTATGTACGCCGCCGGCGCACAAAGCTCCGTCCAGCGCTATCAACTAAAAACTACAATCGAGAGATTGCGAGAATACTCTTGTGGTGAATGGTCAACGGAAACATACATGGAGTTACTCCACGATACAATTCAACAAACCGAGTTACCGCAATCATCTGCCTGGCGGCAGACATTATTACAGCTCTATGGTCAAGCCGCGCTAGAAAGACAACTACCCAATGATGCCTATCAAAGCTTTCTGGCAGCATTACAAGAAAAACCAAGTTGGCAGGGAATACTCAAGAACTCCGCCCTACTTGCATCTGCAGGCTATCCACATCTCGCATTGTCATTGATGGATGTCGCACCAAGACCTGCTCGAATTGATGAAAAAGAGTATAATATTAAGGCGTTACGTAATGCATGGCTTGATTATACCGGGTATTATATTCAGGAGTTAGCGCATTTGCGCAATGTAATAACTCAAGATATAGCATCGCTTAATTATATATTATATTAATGCAACGGATTTTATCGGGGAAGGATTAATCAGCATGGCAGATGACTTCATAGTGTTTGGCGCACCTGATCTTCACCAGGAAGAGATCGATGAAGTTGTCGATAGCATAAAATCCCGGTGGTTAGGCACAGGCCCAAAAGTCGCGCGCTTTGAAAAAGCGTTTGCAGATTATAAAAAAGTTAATGAAAAACAACTTGCCGCACTAAATTCCTGCACTGCCGCTCTGCATGTGAGCATGATTGCCGCCGGTATAAAAAGCGGCGATGAGGTAATCACCACCGCAATGACTTTTTGCGCCACAATCAACGCCATTATCCATGCCGGGGGGACACCAGTTCCAGTGGATATTGACCCTGAATCCTATAATTTAAGTCCCGACGAAATAGAAAAAAATATCACGCCCAGAACACGCGCCATAGTGCCAGTGCACTTTGCAGGAAGACCCTGTGATATGGATTCAATCATGGATATTGCATCCCGTTACAATCTTATAGTCATTGAAGACTGCGCCCATGCCATTGAGGCGGAATATAAGGGCAAAAAAGTCGGGACCTTTGGGGATTTTGGCTGTTTCAGTTTTTATGTGACCAAGAACATCACCACGGGTGAAGGCGGCATGGTGATAGCCAAGGATGAAGAGAACACTGCACGTATTAAAACACTTGCCCTGCATGGCATGAGCAAAGACGCTTGGCGGCGTTTCAGCGACTTCGGCTATAAACACTATCAGGTGATTGAGTGTGGCTTCAAATACAATATGATGGATATACAAGCCGCTATAGGCATCCATCAATTGGCCCGAATTGAGGAGAGCGCGTTACAGCGCCAGTCGATCTGGAACCATTACCAGGAGGCCTTTGCCGATCTACCGTTAATTTTGCCAGCCGCACCAGAAGCAGATACACGTCATGCCTACCACCTTTTTACTATCATGATTGACCAAGAGCGTTGCGATATTTCACGGGACGCTTTTCTCGACTATATGAATACTCAAAACATTGGTACCGGCGTACACTACCTGTCTGTTGCTGAGCACCCTTACTACCAACACCGTTTTGGCTGGCGACCCGATGACTATCCAGTCGCAATGCGCACGGGTCGGCAGACAGTAAGTTTACCGTTATCCGGACAGCTAAAAGATCAAGATATATCCAGAATCATCAACGCTGTTCGCCGCATTATTAAGCCGATATGAAAGCCGTCATTCTTTCTGGGGGCAGTGAAATTGCTTCGATTATCCTGATTAAAAAAATCACTTTTTAGTTCATCTTTCATGCATATATGAAAATATATTCCGCCATAAAAAAGCACATAATAACAGAGACTTTTAATATAATTCTACGAGGACCCATGATGTCCTTAATGAATCCATTTCTACTTAAGCTAGCCGGATTCAAAATTGGCCAAGGGAATAAAATATATTCTCCCATAATTTTTCATAATACGAAAAGAAAGAACTTGATAATCAATAATAATTGTCATATTGGAAGAGATGTTTTTTTTGATCTTTGGGCACCCGTGATTATTGGCAATAATGTTACTATCTCCATGCGGACAACCTTCATAACTCATATGTACACAGGGAATAGTTACTTGAAAGAAGTCGGCTATGAAGACAAAAGCGCACCAATTTATTTACTTGATGGAGCATATATCGGTGCCAATACAGTAATACTTCCGGGAGTAACAATAGGAAAAAACACAATTGTTGCAGCAGGGTCAGTCGTAAATAAAAATGTATCGGACAATACACTAGTAGGTGGAGTTCCCGCAAAAAAAATCAAAACACTCAGTTAAAGTTATAGTAGCTCACACTTGACCTGTCACTTCGTTTGAAAAAACAGAGGGTTACAATATGATTTCACGGGTAACTACAGAGCGATTACCTCTGGCCGTCCTATCTAGTAATTATGGCCCGCGCATATCCGTACTGAATGACGTATTTCGTATATTGCGTAATGCAAATGAAGTGGCAATTTATAGCAGTCAGTTACCTGTCATTCGAACCCGATGGATGAACCACTTTTTTTGCGAAGTGTATCGGCTTTAAATCCGATGAAAAGAAGCAAGGCAGTATATCGTATACTATCTTTGGCGCTAATGACTGCGGGTATATGCTGGGTCCTTTACTTATTATCAGACACACTTACAAACCCAATACTGTTACTCCCTACAAGCTGGCCCTGGTTTGGTGTGGCTTCACTTCTTGTCATCTTGGCAACTGCAGCAAATGGCCTGCTATTTTATCTTTTTTTACGCATCGAAGGAAAAAAGTCATACCCACTTTTTTTAACCCTCAAGATGCATTATTCGGCCCAACTATTGCGCTATTTGCCCGGCCGATTATGGGGTATCGCCTACCAGATCGGTGTTACAAAAGAACATATCCCTGCTTTGCGCATTGCCCGCGCCAATCTTGATTGGATGATTTTTTCGTTAGTTGGAAGCAGCCTTGTTGCCATTTTGTTAATTGGCTATAAACAGGACTGGTCATTTTTTCTTTTAACAATTTCCGCACTGCTTGGGAGCGTATGTATTGCCCTCATATTTTTAGGTGGATCGAACAGTATATTCAACATTCTGGTCTCAATATTTCCCGGAAAAATACAACATACCCTACGCGGTTTTAATGAAACCCGAATCTCACCAAATCAACTAGTACTGATTGGCGGAATATTTATTCTCAGCTGGACGTTGTACCTTTCAGGATGGATACTACTCTGGAAAGTCTTTCCTATTTTTCAAGATGTAGACCTGATTACCCTTTGCGCCTATTACACATTAGCCTCGGTACTGGGCATCGTTTCTGCAATAACACCAGCAGGACTCGGGGTTCGTGAATCAACTTTTATTATCCTGGCAACTGGGAACTGGGAAACAGAAGTCATTGGTTTTTTTGCGATATTCGGACGCATCTGGTTAATGGTACTCGAAATATCCATACTGTTAATTTTCTTTTGCATTTACGCCCTTATGAACAGATTTTACGATAAAAACGCCTCCAAACTATGACAAATCCGGCCTTCACGTTCTCGACCCTAACGATAAGCGGGGTTTAAAATCAGGTTATATTACCCTGCTACAGGAAAAAGCGTTACGCCGTTACCTACCCGAGGGAACGGGTGGACTTGGCGTAGATCTTGGGTGTGGTTATGGTCGCCTGACGCCGATCCTGTCTGAAAAGGGCTGGACAAGCATTGGGATCGACCCTTCGCCCGAGTTACTGGACTATGCTCGCGAACACTATACAGGGCCAGACTACCGTGAAGGGGGACTTCCAGACCTCCCTCTTGAGCCCGAATCCGTTTCAATTCTGCTCATTCAAAATATTCTACGAGCCTTGAAGATGATGGGACACCTAGAGTATATCCAGGGTATTGGCAGGTATATAGCTGCGTGCATATTCCGGCCCAACCTGAACACCTATTCCGGTTCAACGTGAACGCCTGTTCCGGATGAACGTGAACACCCATTTTGGTTGAAGATGAACACTTTTCCGATTTTTCCGGAATCGGTGTTCACGATTCCGGAATCGCTGTTCACGTTCAACCGGAATCCTTCCTAACGCATTGTTTTTCAATCTTTTTGGTATCCTCTCCCGTTTTTTGGAAAAAGAAGGCTTGGTACTCAAAAAAAGAATTCCAATACGTGCCGGGCGGTGGTGGATGATCTACTTTATCCGATATGGACTGATTCCTTCACGTTTTTTTGATGCCATTTCTAATTGGGAATTATCCAGAATGGCCCATAGAACCGGCGTACCGAATAAACAATACTGGAATGTGCTGTTTATTTTTGAGAAAGAAGCCCCTGAAGTCAGCTCAAATAAAACGTAGAGTAATTTGCAGCCACCTATAACTGACCTGAAGATAAATAGAAGTTTATTAGCCTGCCAGGACTGACAACACCATCACTGTTCACGCTTTGATAGCACAAACACGAAACCCGGAGATAATGGGGTTAATATTTCAAGTAAGCCATAGGGCATATATGACACAAAATGAGAAACGACACCCTTTCGGCCATATTTTTTAGGATGTTTTGAGATATATGGCACAGCATTGATAACAGCAAACTTACTAAACCAGGTCATTAATTGCCAATAGGTGACGGAGTTTGCGTCAACCAGGTGTTTGGCCCTGAATAACCTCATTAATTTTCTGGCGAATCCTCGTGGAAACCAATGTATAAAGGGCCAGAATACATGGGGTTCGATAGGATATACAAGATTTGGCCCTGCAAAATAACAAAAGCCACCAGGCTTTAATATCCGATGAATCTCTTCAATAAGATTTCGTGGGTCGTCTACATGTTCATACACCTGATTGCAGATAACCACATCTACACTTTTACTCGTGACCGTCAGCTTTTCAGATGACTCCTGGATAAACTCAAGGTTCTTATTTGATTCCTGAAACGAATTCCAACGTCTCCACGGTTCAGGGTCTATTCCAACCATATACTTCACGCGAGGCGCTAATGCCGCTGCTATACCTCCACTGCCACACCCAATGTCAAGCCACTGGCTATTTGCAATACCAGGACCGCCGAAATGCAGCATTGTCTCCCATATCGAATCTGCTTTTTTCAAACGATCCTGACTGCCCCAACCTGGATCACATATATTATCCTGATTATCCATAAGCCTAAGCCATTCTATATATTTAGCCGCTTTCTATTCACCATGATCTACTACTTTTAAAAACAATCCGGCTGAAGAATCAACACGAAATTGCTCTGCGGCAACTCGAACACCGTCACAATACTTACCAGGGGTAGCGCAAATAGCTTTTTTAATTGCTTTGGAGAATTCTATCGCATGCACACGCTCTGCAACCTCGCCACAGTGTAAACCTGTTACCAGTCTGGGCAGGTCTCCAACCGGTGTTACAATTACCGGGCATTCTGCTTGCATGGCATCAGAAAATACGACCGGTATACTTTCAATACGAGACGGAATTAATACAAAATCTGCCCATGCAAACAGCGCCTGTGCACCTTGCAAATCCAGGTAACCTCCATACTCTACCGGCCTACCGCTCGATGCCAACTCATCAACTTTTTGGTGTACCAGTGCTTCGAGTGGGCCTCCTCCATGAATACGGATCAAGTCTACTTTTTCCCATGCCCTGCGATTTAAACAGGTCAACGCCTCCAACAACAAATCGATGCCTTTATTGGTATGCCAGCGTCCTAAAAAAGCCAGCCTAAACGGGGGGGCTGAAGATACCTGTCGCTTAAAATCCAGAAAAAATCTTCGACTACTCGGTAAAAAATGACACGGCTTTCCAGATATTGATTGCACATCCTCGGCCAGTTGATAACCATCAGAAAACCGGTAAGCAGCATCGCGTAGCACATGCCTTAGATACCCCCGAATACCCGGAATACGGCCCAGTGTCCAGATATCGCTTCCTAACGACCATATGCCATAAGGTATATCGTATTTGTTCGCCGAAACTTTTGCCCAAAATCCACTTGGAAGCGCCCAAAATGCAAAAATAAAATCGGGCCTTTCAATCGCACAGGTATGATCAACAATATATACACCCTTATATAAGGTAGTCGCTATTGATAACCAGTCTAAAGGATTGACTGGATTTAATAGAGACAAGGGTAACCGAGGAACCCTGAAACGCGTTACCCGTATACCATCTTCAATGGTTTCGCTTGAATGTAATGCCGGTGCAACCAGCGCGACAGAAATCCCTTTATCCTTAAGCGCTATTGCAAAATCACGTACGAATACACCTGCCGCTGCCTTGCCTTCATTTTGGTCCGGATAACTCGTTGTTACGATCAGTACACGTTTCACTGGACTTTAACTGCAAAGATTCGATAGCTCAACGGCATCATGGTGCTTTGAGGTAGCAGTTTGGCCAATAGCCACCCAACTGAATTAATTATTGGGATAGATAAAACCAGAACAGGTGACAATAACAATCCAAGATGTTTCTCTTTGCCCGCATCCAAAACAGCTTTTGCAATAGAAATCGCCAACAAACCTGCCGCCGTCTCTATTGGTGATCCATATGCTTTAATTGTTTTAATTTTAAATCCTGTCTGCTGCAATAGTTTTTTTAAACCGTACTCGGTCCATCGTTGGAAATCATAGGGTTCATCATGCAGTGGATAAAGAAATGGAACCTGAACTAGCAATTTTCCACTTGGCTTGAGTACACGCCACGCTTCTTGTATCGCCATTCCAGGATGTTCCATATGCTCAAGGACATCCATTATAATGACCACGTCAAAACTACCATCTGCAAAAGCCAGATTCTGGCCATCTCCAAATAGTGTCGGCTTTCCCTCATAGCCGATATTAACAGTAGCTGGGTAATCAAGACCCACATATTGACAGTCTGCAGGTAGTTCCCGCTCAATCCAACGGTCACCACAACCGACATCAAGCACCAGACCCTGCATTTCTTCTATGAGTTTGGTCTTTGACACCCCACCCTGCCTCAACACCAACCACTGGGGATGGAAGGGTGTGGTACGTAACGGATAAAATAGACGTTTAAGTAGCTTTATGTCTTGATAATCAGGCATTACCGCTGTCCCTAATCTTCCTTTCCCTCTGGGAGGCGGCCACAGGAATGTAGCCGGTTGGCCAGGTCGGCAATATATGGCCCAGGGCTGGGGTGAGGAGATCTGGTAAATACATGTAGCATGTTTTATTTCTGTTGTTCATGGAGTACTACCTGCACTCCACAGGCACTTACAGCTGTGGGGTCCGATCTCCTGAGGGAGAAAAGGCTGCAGTTTGATAGTTTCCATGCCCATAAAGCGATTGACGGTAGTTTCACATTGAGAACTCATGGCCTATACCGAGCCCCCGATTGCTAATGGAATAGCTACGGTAATACTCCTTAATGCCGATCTTCTGTTTTCAGATCTTGTCACTACATTCTTTACCGATGCCGGTCTCTCACAGTGCGCCGTTCATTTTCCGCCTGTTTATAATGAAGTGAGGATATCTGCTCAGACAGCATCCCGATCAGAAAAGTGAGGAGGGAGGACATGAATAGCAACGCACTCATATTGGTAAATCTTCCCTGCATATGATAGGTGTACCCATAATATGTAAGGCCAAGAAAAAACAGTGCAGAACTTAACGGGAGAAAAAAACGCATCGGAGAAAACAGGGCTCCGATCTTCAAGATGATAAGAAAAAACCTTGCACCATCGCGGAATATCCTGATATGACTTGTCCCTGTTCTTTTTGCTGCCTTGATGGGTACAAATGCAATCGGCAATCCAGAGCGAAGGAACGCCATTGTAGTGGTGGTGGGATATGAAAAACCGTTGGGCAGCAAGTACAGAAAATGCAGAAAATGTCTTGCCCTTACCGCACGAAATCCAGAGGTCAGATCCTTAATTGGATACCCTGTCATGGCTGAGGCTATATTATTATAAATCTTATTGCCTACCCGCCTTAAAAATGAAGCCTGGCTCGCCCCATCCCTGGCACCCACTATAAGCTCGTACCCATCGTCCAGTTTATCCAGGAGAGATTGCACGTCTTTAGGGTCATGCTGTCCGTCTGCATCCATAAAGACAAAAACATCACCCGTTGCATGTCTTGCACCTGTTTTTACGGCTGCCCCATTGCCCATATTGTATAGATGGCGCACCACTTTTGCTCCTGCTTCCCTTGCCTTGGATTCCGTATCATCAGAAGAGCAATCATCCACAACAAGAATTTCATGGTCCGGGAATTCTCTTATCAGGTCACGAACGATCTCCCCAACAGAGTCCGCTTCATTATAGGCAGGCAGGATTATTGATACTTTATCTTTCATTAGTAGTATCGCCTAATATATTTAATTTGTTGCATTTATCTATGATCAGAAGAACAGCATTGAAAGCAATGCCATTTTTCACTGTACTATGCAAATAGACAGGAAATATACTATTAATTCCAAATAGTTGCTATTTGTTTGAAACAAATCACTTAAAAAAATACGTCTAATTTACGATAAAAAATTAAATTTACTCAAGTTCGGTTGAACACTAGGGTTGAGCACTAGAATTTGAACTATAGGTGTAGTGACTTCTCAATATATGACCTGATCACTCGTATTGATGAGACAATTAATGGCAGCATGTGCAACCCACTCAAGACTTCAGGACACCTGGATTCAGGTCTTTCATTTTCCTGTCCTGAAAATAAACAACACCATGCTCCAATCCTGAAAGGAGCTTGGCATCAGGGTTTTCCAAATAGTCCGTCGCCCTTTCCGTACCTCAGAACCCCTGCAGCAGAAAATCAATAGCGGCTACGATCCCATCGCGCTGAGACTGAAGATTCGTAACCGGCATGTGTAAGATGCTTGCAGGAACGGCGGCCATAAACTGCGTGGTCATCACAAGAACCTCATCCCCGATCTCTAAGCATGGATTGAGAGTCCGCGCGGGCTTTGGCGCCATCGACAACGGTAACAAGGGAACAACCAACCGCGTGTTGAGCTGACTGAGCAAGTCGGCCTGCACATCAAGAAGACAACCCTTACCTGCAGGGTTTTTGTATACATCGAAGCGCGCCATCAGAAGTCCCGGTATTGCGCCAGCGGCAAGCCGTGCTGTTCGACAAAGGCATTGGAGCTTTCCAGCGAATCCTGGCTCTCCTCCAGCCATAAGGCCGCCCGCCGTTCGGCGATGGCTTGTACCAGCCCTTGTTCGGCTGCCCTGGAGACATTGACCTTCAGCGCCCGGGCCTCGGCCAGTAACTGTCCGCTGAGTGATACATTGGTGGCACGGCGTGTGTCGCCGGTTGACTGTTGACCGCGTTTCATGACTATGACCAGGTCCATATCGAATAATATGCGCACTATATTATCCATAAAATATACGCATATCAATATTATAGGCACCTACATGAGATCGAGTCAGGCTTGAATTGATTATGTTTTTTATGGCTCTGTCCCAATTATGTGTTGTTCTTGTTTGGGCAATTCGCCCGGTGGGAGTGGCTTTAGCTGCGATCGTGCCGTTGGGCAGCTCTTCGCGGCTGAAGCCGCTCCTACGATTGGGTGACACGAAGCCCCCGTAAGATGGGAACGTATTCTCTGTCCACGCCGCCATCCCACTGGCGCCTCGCCGCGAATTCGGCCCGGGGCGGGCCTCCAACAGGTAAAGCCCCTCTCTGACGGCCAAGCGTGGCGGTAGGAGTGGCGCCTCGCCGCGAGTTCGGCCCGAGGCGGGCCTCCTACAGGTAAAGCCCCTCTCTGACGGCCAAGCGTGGCGGTAGAGTGGCTTCAGCCGCCAATTTCGCGGATAAATCCGCTCCTACAAAAAGGCCACTTTTCATGCAGCAGGAAACCAGG
>JACDJA010001108.1_pt1 | contig 24199 bp, 19 predicted proteins | sample 7449241 | NCBI WGS metagenome assembly JACDJA01 (sample SAMN14253289, study PRJNA609438) | sludge metagenome | isolation source: initial anaerobic sludge | collected 2018-12-20 | reverse complement strand
TGTTGCCCTCCGGGGCAGCCTTCTGCTTGGGTGATCGCAAATCCGGAACTTCATAGACATGGGGCTTGCCTTCCAGAAACAAACCTTCCCAGAAGTCCTCGTTTTGCGCCGGTTCGAAAACGAATCCCTGAATATCCATGCGCACATCAAATTTCTTGAGCAGAACCAATTGGTCGACAGTCTCCACGCCCTCGACCACGATATCCAGCTCCAGTGATTCGGCCATCGCAAAAATGGATCTGAGGAGTTTGCACGACTCGGCATCTTCGCTGATCAGATCCACGAATTTCTTGTCGATCTTGATCTTGGAAATGGGCAGCGTGCTCAGATAGGCCAACGAGGAATAGCCTGTGCCGAAATCGTCGATTGCGAACGTGAAGCCTTGCATGGCCAGACGATGCAATTGGTCTGACATCAGACTCGGATCGCTGCCGAAGCTGCTCTCGGTAACCTCAAGTGTGATCGATGAAAGAGGTAAGCCCGCCTGCTTTGCAATACTGACCAGCCGCTCGTCGATTTTATCGGTCAGCAGCAGGCGCGGCGGCAGATTCAGCGATAGATTGAACTTATCTTCCGTTTGCCGCTGCCACTCGCGAATCCGGTTACAGGCCTCGGTGAAGGCCCATTCGGTGATGCGCACAATGGTGTCGGTTTCTTCTGCGAGCGGAATGAATTCTGCCGGGGAAACCCATTCGCCGCCATGACGCCAGCGCATCAGAACCTCGAAGCCGGAGATTTGACCATTCGCCAGCGAAACCTGTGGCTGGTAACTCAGACGCAACTCGCGTTTGCCCAGCGCCTTGTCCAAAGCCTGTTGCAGCATGAACCGTCGCCGCGCAAGGTTTTGAGCCTGTGCGCCGTGCATATAGAGACGATCACCGCCTTCTGATTTGGCCATCGACAGGGCGATGTCGTTGGTTTTGATCAGATCCTCGATATTGTCCCCGTCGCTGGGATAGGTGCTCGTCCCCGCGCTGATTTTCAACGTGATCTGATAGCTGTTGATATGCATAGGCTGGCGAGCCGCAGCCAGCGCGCGTTCGGCGAATGCGCGGAGTTCTTCTTCCTGGTTCTGTTCATCTTTTGGCGTCCAGTAGAAGGCAAATTCATCACCATCGACACGCGCCAGCACTGCACTTGCGGGCAGCAGGGCAGCAAGGGCACGCCCGACCTCGACAAGGACTTGATCGCCCTCATGATGACCCAATGCATCATTGATGGAGCGGAAATTGTCGATACCAATCAGAACGATGCTGAATGGTGCGTTGGGATGCTGGGCAATCCGTTTTTCACCCTGTGCAATGAAGTAGTGTCGGTTGTGTAGCCCGGTTACCGTGTCCTGCTCGGCGAGGAAACGCATTTTTGCTTCACGTGCCCGAATTTCAGTGTGATCGCTGAGTACGAAGATCACATGGCCCCGGCCTTCACGCGCTTCGCCCATGAGCTTGATCGAGATCAATGCTGTGATGGTGGGGGCATTTTCCGGGGTGAACTCCACCTCGCCTGACCAGTAACCCTGTTCCAGTACCTGACGCCAGAGCGGTTCGAGCACGGCGGCATCATGTCCCAGCAGGAATTCGAGCAGGGGTTTGGCCGCTAGTTGTTTCTCCGTGCTGTGCAGCATCTCCTGAGCCACCGCGTTGGCCCGGGTCACGTGCCCTGAAATATCGGTCAGGAGAACGGCTTCCTGCACGTTTTCGAACACCGAAGCGGTCAGTGCGAGCTGTTTTTCCGCCTTGCGACGGCTCAGGGTTTCCTGGTCGTGTTTCTTCAGGATGGCTTTGAGTTGCTCTCGTGAATCGGAAAGGGTGATCAGCGTGGTTCTAAAATGCTGGACAGCTCGGGCCAGACGACCGATCTGATCGTGACGTTTTTGCTGGGGCAGGGCAGCGGTGGCCTCGCCATCGATCAGTCGATCCGTAATATCCGCCAACTGCTTGATCTGGTGGTTGAAGTACCACAGTGCCGTCATCATCAGGGCGATCTGCAACACGATAAACAGGATCAACAGGGTCTGGTACTGGCTGCTCAACGATTCGGTCGAACCGCGTAACAGCGCCATGGTGTCCTCCAGATTCTGATTGGCGGCGCTGATCAACGCACCGAAATCGTCCACCATGATGCGACTGCGTTCCTTACGGAGCTGACTTTGTATGTCTTTGACTTCGGCGGGTGTGGCAGATGCCGTTGCCGCGGCGGCATTGATCAATGCTTGTGCCTGCTGATCGATACTTCTGGACAGCGCATTGATCTGGGCACCGGCGACATCCCGCAGACCGGCCAACGCGGTATCGGTGCGGATGGCCGCCGCAACCTGCTGAAGTGCCAGTACCTGATCGCGTACGTCTACTCGCTGCCCCGCCGAAAACTGGCTTGTGATCTGCTCGATCTGGGCACTGGTGGCGGCGAATGATTTCCGTAATGTTTCGATGGTTTTGCTGGATTCTACAAACCCCGAACTCGCACGCTGGAACGTCTGGAAGTTACTGTTGGCGAGTGTGTTGAGATAGAAAACCAAACCGAGGCTCAAGGCGACCTGGAGGCCGAGAAACATCAAAAATTGGAGCGATAAAGGCACGATGCGCATAACCGGTTGTCCTTATGGGTTTTACGACCAAGAAACCTCTGAAAAGCCTAGGGAATCTCTGCATTTGTGCAGGCCTTTCCTAGAGGTTCTGCGGCACAGGCAGGTGCCGTTATTTCCGCGTGACGATCAGTCGTCAGGGAAATGGCATCAATCTGAAACACAAATTTCGATTGGCTCGGTGCGAGCAGTTTATTCAGTCATTCCTTCAATTGCTAGAGTGTCGCCGAGAGTGGCTTTTGAGTCCAGCGGCGATTGCATTTGCCCGGGTTAGTCGATCAAGCGGGTTGTAGGGTTGGCGTCTGCCATGCCCCCAGACGACATCCGGCCAGGCTGCATCATTGCTGAAACGGGCGACGCAGTGAATGTGTAATTGGTCCACCCGATTGCCGATTGTGGCGAAGTTGATGCGGATGGGGGTAAATATTTGCTGCAATACCTGTTGGACTTCGTGCACCTCATCGAGCACCTGATGGGCGATGTCCTGTGGCATGTCCAACCATTGTGTGAGCCCGGCAACACGCGGGATCAACAGAATCCAGGGGAAGCGGGCATCGTCGAGCAGACGTATGGCGCAGGTGGGCAGTTCTGTGACCGGTATGGAATCGGCCAGCAATTGCGGATGGAGTTTCCAGGCAGCCTCATTGGAAGTAGTGCTGGCGGGGGGGTGATCGGTCTGCTGCATCATGGGGTTTTCCTTGCTCGCTTTTATGGCTGGCTTGCAGGCTGGGCCGGGGATGCGGGTTTGGTTCCCGCTAAAACTTTGGACAGCATGCTGGCGGGAAGTTGTAATTCCAGATCGACCCGGCGATTTTCCGCCCGGCCGCTGGCTGTGTCGTTCGAGGCGATCGGGTGCGTGTCGGCAAAGCCAATGGCCGAAAGCCGCTCCGGTTGAACGCCACTGGCGATCAGTGCTTGTACCACAGCCGCCGCCCGCGCCGCAGATAATTCCCAATTAGAGGGAAATTGCAGGGTATGGATAGGCACGTTGTCCGTGTGGCCCTGAACGGCAATGGGATAATCGCCTGCCTTGAGGCGGTCAGCCAAACGTTTGAGCAATTGTATGCCGGCAGCCGAGAGCGCCGAATTGCCCGAGGAAAAGAGGATATTGTCTTTAACGCGAAGATTAATGCGCCCTTTGACCACAGAAACATCGACATCTTTGCCTAAGCCCGAGAACAGGGCACGGGCCTGATTCTGAACGGACTCGTCCGTCATGGCAGGCACGGGCGGATTAGCCGTGGGTTCATTCGGACTGATCGGTGGTTGTGTGCCCGCTTTGCCAATCAGCGCATTGCCAGTCTGCGGAATATTGCCCTGGGTCGGCGTTTCTCCCGGCGAGGTTTGTGTGGTTGGCATCGGGCCGGTCTGGGGCGTGGGGGTTTTATCCACTTTTTGTGCCTGCTGCGTGCTGCCGCTGCTGGCAACCATGGTGACGGTATTGTCCTTGCTCTGATACGCGTAGGCGGCGAGCAGGACAAACATCGTCAGCAGCAGCGTCATCAAATCGACCATGGTAAGCAACCAGAACGATTGGTCATCTTCGATCAGATGGGCATCTTCTTCCCAACCTTCGTGCCATGGCCGTGAAAACACGCCTGTTTTTTCGGCGAGTTCGATCTCCGACTGGATGCTCTGAGTCACTTGATCGTTCAGCGTGTCATCAGGCGGAGGCTTCTGGCTATTCATGGCTGTTGCGCTTAGCGTGTGCCGCGTACCGAACCCGTACGTTTGCCGGGCTGGCTGGCTCCCTCGCGCAGTTCATCTTCGCTCTGTGCGAGGAAGGATTGCAGCGTTTCGCGGATGAACGCAGGGGAGCGTTGTTGCTGCATCAGCATCACGCCTTCGACCATCATGTTCATGACCATCACCCTTTGCTCGGTCCGGCGTTCCAGTTTGAGCGCAATGGGCTTGAAAATCATGTTGGCGAGGAGAATGCCGTAGAGCGTTGTGATCAGCGCCAGTGCCATGTTCACGCCGATGTCCGCGAAGTGCGCGGCGTCCATGGCATGGAGCATGTTGATCAGCCCGAGTAGGGTGCCCAGCATGCCGAATGCGGGGGCGAAGGCGGCCATGGTGCGAAAAATCTGCGCCTCGGCGCGTTCGCGGGCGCGCATCCGGCCGATTCGCCATTGCAGCAGAGTCATGATGTCCTCATTCGATGCGCCGTCCAGCACCATCTGCATCCCGGTTCTCAAGAAGGGATTGTTGATTTTGGTGAGCCTCTCATCTGCTCGGTTGATCTGCCCCTGAAACTTGAGTTTGGCCACATCGACCAATTCCGCAATATCGCGCTCGGTATACAGACGCTCGTTGCGCAGTACAATCGTGAAAACGCGGAAAACCCGCAAAACTTCGTGCAACGGATAACTGATCAGCGTGGCCGCAATCGTTCCACCCAGCACGAGGAACAGGCTCGTTGGGCTGAAGTAGTCCGACACATGGTTCGATGACAGGAAAATTGCACCGATGACAATGCCAAATCCGCCAAAAATGCCTAACAGGGTTGCTGGATTCAAAACAGTGCTCTCATTTCAAGTGCTCACGGATCACAGGGTTGTTCCCTGTCATCGGCAGAATACTCGATTTATTGAGCCGAATGTGTGGAGGGTGCCGGTGTGATGGTTTCAATAGATAACAAAGCTGGTATTTGATGTTCGATACACATTGTCACCTTGACGATCTGGTTGCGCGTCTGCCACTGCCCGACGTGGTGTCAAGAATGCGTAGGGCAGGTGTTGATGGCCTGCTTTGCGTGGGTGTCGCCCCCGATCAGTGGGGGAAACAGAACGAAGTGGCGCAGATGGCTCGTAACCTCGGAGTCTCGGTTGGTCTTGCGTATGGCGTGCATCCCTGGTGGGCGGATCGGCTCGAACCGAGCGCCGTGCTGAAGGCTTTAGCGCGCTGGATTGAGCAGGAAAGCGACCGGGTGCTGGCGATCGGTGAAATCGGGCTGGATTTTGCACCCAATATGCCGGATGCGGCGCGTCAGACCGAACTCTTTCTCGGGCAGGTGACTATCGCCTTGCAGCACAGGCTGCCGGTGATTCTGCATGAACGCAAATCCGCGGATAAGTTGCTGTCCGTCATCCGGCGCCATCCCACGCTTCGGGGCGTCGTGCATGGTTTTACCGGCTCGTTGCAGCAGGCCCGTCAGTTGATCGAGCAGGGATTCTATATCGGTGTCGGCGCGGCAATCACCCATCCGCGCGCCACACGATTGCGGGCCATGTTAAGCGCTTTGCCCATCGAGGCATTGTTGCTCGAATCCGATGCACCAAACCAGCCCGGACATGCGCACTTGGGCGAGGCGAATGAACCCGCGTTTATTGTCGAGCAGCTCGATGTGCTTGCCGAATTGTTTGTGATGGAAGTACACGCGCTCGCGGAACGACTGGACGCCAATGCGAACGACCTGTTCGGTGGCCGTCTGCAACCGGGGGCGTTGAGTGGCCATTAGCCGAAATGCAGCGACTAAAAGGCTTAGGGGCTGCCAGAAAATTTATCGAGAAGCCCGCAATTATGATCCTAGGTAAATGCTGATTTATTCCATCCATGGAACAAATCAGCTCGCTCATCGCGGTACACGCCCGCGCTGGCTCCAACGAATCAAAGACTTACGTCTTTATTCGTGTTGGGGCATCCTGCCCCAAGCGGGAAGCACTGAATAAATCAGCGCTTCCCTAGGCGATCGATCACAGCCCAGGCCGAGTGGTTGTGAATCGACTCGAAGTTTTCTACGGTGACGCGATAGCCCGCGATGCCGGGGTAATCAGCCAGCGTCCCCGCCACGTCGCGGATCATGTCTTCAACGAATTTAGGGTGATCAAAGGCGTATTCGGTGATGTATTTTTCATCAGGTCGCTTGAGCAATCCCCACAATGCGCAGGAGCCTTGATCTTCAATCTTGCCGATCAAATCGACAATCGAGAGGGACGCATCGGTGACACGGGCCGTGACGGTCACATGTGAGCGCTGGTTGTGCGCGCCATAAGTTGAAATCTCCTTGGAGCAGGGACACAGGCTGGTGACTGGCACGACAAGTTCGAGTCTTGTTTGGATTTGACCATGACCGTCAAGGTGAGCGCTCAGGCTCAGTTGATAGTCCATCAGGGCTTTCTGGCCGCTGACGGGCGCGGATTTTTCGACGAAGAACGGCATGTTGAAGTGCGCATCGGCTGTGTTCGCCTGGAGCAACGCGGCCATGCGGCGTGTCCATTCGGGCAGGGTGGCCAGCGATAAAACCAGCGGCTCGGCATTCAACAGCGCGACAAACCGGGACATGTGCGTGCCCTTTTTATCGGCGGGCAGAGCAACGGTCAGTTCGCATTCGGCGATTGTCGCTTGACGATAATCGCCATCAACCACGGTGAGCGGATGCCGGATGGCCTTGATGCCCACACGGTCGATCACGATATTGCGTGGATCGAATGAAGATTGCACATCAGGCATGGCGCTCTGGGTCATGGGAGAAGATTCCTGTCAGATTCGTAAGGTGAAGACGAAGGGATAAAGGATAGCAAACGTGTCAAGAACCCGATTTGGATAACATCTGGGTCAGGCACGGTAGGTGACGGCGGAATAATCGTTTTCCCATACCGTAATGGCACTCACGCGGGCGTTGGGCTGGTTGAGTATCCGGCTTAGCTCCACAAAGAACCAGACGGCGATGTGTTCGGCGGTCGGGTTGATCCGGTCAAACGGTTCGATCTGGTTCAGAAACTGGTGATCCAGTGTCTTGGCTGCTTCCCGCGCGGCTTTTTTCATGGCCTTGAAATCGACAACCATGCCGACGTCATCGAGTTTTTGGCCGGTTACTTCGACGATGATCTTCCAGTTATGGCCGTGTAATCGCGCGCAGTTGCCCTCGTAGCCGTGCAATTGATGGGCGGCGGCGAAATCCACGGTGACCGTGAGGCAAAATTGCCCGTTTGGTGCGGCCAACTGATTGTTTACGCGATCAAAAATTGGCTCAAGTGCGGCTGTTGAGGCGATGGTGTTCATGCGGGCAGTACCTGCCGTAAAAAATCGAACATCGTACTGTGTAGACTACGTTCGTCAAGTCCGCAATCGGCAAGGCATTCTCCACGAGTGCCGTGCTCGATGAACGTGTCGGGCAGCGCCATGTGTTTGACCGGTTTGAACAGGCCCAATTCGGTCGTGTGCGCAATCATGCTGGCGCCGATACCGCTTAGTTTGCTGCCTTCTTCAATGATTATCCAGGCGGCGTGTTCCTCAATCAGCGGCAGCAGGGCCGGCCAGTCGACGGGTTTGGCCCAGCGCAGGTCAACCACGGTGGCCGCCAGATCGGCGCTGGCTTTCAATGCCGTTTGCACCTTGGAGCCCAGCGCGATGACCAGCAGGCTGCGCCGGGGTTCGTCTGCCCGTCGCCGGACGCGTAGCCCCAACGGGGCGCGCGCGGCTTCGCCACCGAGATCGGCCGGACATTCGCCGCGAGGGTAACGCACCAGTACGGGTGAATCGGCAGCAATGCCCCAATCCAGCGCGGCATGAAGATCGGCGGCATCGGCGGGCACGGCGATTTTCAGATTCGGCACGGCCTGCCCGAATGCTAGATCGAAGCTGCCGGCATGGGTTGCGCCATCCGGCCCGACCAGTCCGGCCCGATCCACGGCGAACAGTACCGGCAGGTTTTGCAGGGCTATGTCGTGAATGACCTGATCCCAGGCGCGCTGCAGGAAGGTGGAATAAATGGCGACGACAGGTCGCATGCCTTCTGCCGCAAGACCGCCCGCGAAGGTGACGGCGTGTTGCTCGGCAATGCCGACATCGAAGCAGCGCTGCGGATGACGCGCGACAAAACCGGCCAGGCCGGAGCCTTCGATCATGGCGGGCGTAATCACGACGACCGACGGATCGCTGCCTTGCGTATCGAGCCAGTCACCAAATGCCATTGTCCAGGTTTTGGGTGGCGGTGTTTTTTGAGCCGTGCCTTGGCTGACGGATTGCGGTTCGAGCTTGATTACTTTTTTCGGATCGAATTTGCCGACGCCGTGATAACGGACCGGATCGAGTTCCGCCGGGTTGAATCCCCGGCCTTTTTGAGTAACGACATGCAGCAAGCGCGGGCCGGTCTGGCGCCGCAGGTTCTCCAGCGTGTCGACTAGCAGGGGCAGATCGTGGCCGTCAATCGGGCCGAAGTAGGCAAAGCCCAATTCTTCGAACAGGCTGGTGACGCCCAGCAAGTGTTTCATGCCATCGCGCAAGCCGACGCGGGTGGTGTTAAGGATTTCACCCAGGGGGCCGGTTTGAGACAGCAGGTTCTGCCCACCCTGGCGCAATTTGTTCACGACCGGATTGCTGCGTAGCCGGGTGAGGTGCTGATTGAGCGCGCCGACGTTCCTGGAGATGCTCATTTCATTATCGTTGAGCACGACCAAGAGATTCGCCTTCATGTCGCCCGCGTGGTTGAGCGCTTCGAAGGCCTGCCCGGCCGTGAGTGCGCCATCACCGATCACCGCGACGGCATGGTGGTCCTCGCCGCGCAATTTGGCCGCGACTGCCATGCCGAGCGCGGCACTGATTGAGGTGCTGGAATGCCCGGTCCCAAAAGGATCGAAATCACTTTCCGCACGGCGTGTGAAACCGGATATGCCATCCCGCATACGCAGTCCGGACATGGCTTCGCGGCGCCCGGTGAGCATCTTGTGTCCATAGCTCTGGTGACCGACATCCCAGATCAGTCGATCATCGGGCGTGTTGAAAACGTAATGCAGCGCGATGGTCAGTTCGATGACGCCGAGATTGGCCGCCAGATGACCACCCGTTTGTGCGACGCGCTCGATCAGTTCGGCGCGCAACTGGGCGGCGAGCTGGACAAGGTGCCGCTTGGGCAAGCGGCGCAGGTCGGCCGGTTGATCGATCAGATCGAGCAGGTTGAAATCGGTCGGTTCGTTGGGCACGTGACTCATCAATGATCCCGCATCAAAACAAAGCGGGCGCAGGCGCGCAGGCCACAGGCACGTGCACCCATGGGTTCGAGGGCATTGAGCGCATCACGCATGGTGGCGTTCAGGTGGGCGCGTGCTGCGTCCAGCCCCAAAACTGTCACGTAAGAATATTTGAGGTCGGCAGCATCTTTGCCGGGTGTTTTGCCCAGTTGTTCGGCGCTGCCGGTGGCGTCAAGGATGTCATCCTGAATCTGGAAGGCGAGCCCGAGCGGGCGAATGAATGCTTCCAGCGCTGCGCGATCTTCGGCCGAGCATCCACTCGCCCCCATCATCAGGGCGGCATACAGTAAGGCGCCGGTTTTCAGTTCGTGCATCCGGGTGAGTTCAGCCAATGCCGGAATCTGCGCAGGTGGATTCAAATCGAGCTGCTGACCGAACACCATCCGGTTCGCACCGGTGCTGAGCAGTGAAACCCAGTTCAGACGGGTCTCAACATCGGTTTGTGGTGCATCTGCAAGCAGACTGAAAGCCAGAGACTGCAGCGCATCGCCAGCCAGAATGGCGGTGGCTTCATCAAAAGCGCGGTGGACGGTGGGTTTGCCCCGGCGCAGATCGTCGTTGTCCATGCTTGGTAAGTCATCATGGATGAGCGAGTAGCCGTGGATCAACTCGATGGCGACGGCAGCATTCCATAACTGTTCGAGCCGGGGATCGTTCGGGTCGGGGAGGCCGCCGGGCGTGTTGTCCAGACTGGCGCCCAGAATCACCAGCATCGGACGCAGCCGCTTGCCACCGTCGATGACGGCGTGGCCGATGGCATCTTTCAACCGCTGTGGGGATTCGCCCAGAATGTCGTCCAGCCGCTGTTTGAGCCGGATTTCGAACGCTGCCTGAAAGTCCCGCTGCCACGATTGGAAGGTGGCGATATCAAGCGTGAGGTGATCAAACATCGAAGAAGGCATCGGCTGGCGGCAGGTCGGGCTGTGGTTTTGGGTTGTCTTTCTTGCCGTTTTTCCTCGGTGATTCTTCCTCGTCGGACTGCATGAGTGCTTCAATTCGCTGTTCTGCGGCCTTGAGCGCCTGTTCGCACTGTCGGGCCAGAAGGGCTCCGCGCTCGTAATCGGCCAGGGATTGCTCCAATGAGGTTTCACCCTGTTCCAGCCGGGCGACGATTTGTTCAAGTTCGCTCATGCTGCGTTCGTATTGAGCGATCACATCCGGATTCCCGGCTTCAATCGTGTGCGCGGCGGTCGAGGTTTTGCGGACGGCCATGAGAATCTCGCTGCTGGTCGATGATAGAGGATCGACAATTATAGCTGTCAACCGGGTGGACGTTAAGGAACCTCTGATTAATTCCTTGATTGTTATAAGGCAGATATCGAGTGGTGTGCGGGACAAAATTGAACCAATTCACCATTTTTCGGGCTAGAATCGGACGGAACAGGGATTGTCGTCAGATGGTCATCTTTTAATTCAATGGTCATTTTTGATTTAAGGAACCCGCCGCCTTATGAATTTATTCCGAACCAAACCTGCCAGCCCTGCCGCCTTTTGTGATTCGGGTCTGAAACGTTGTCTGGGCGCCTTCGATCTGACGTTCATGGGCATCGGCGCGATTATCGGTACCGGTATTTTCGTGCTGACCGGCATTGCGGCCGCCGTTTATTCCGGCCCAGCCGTCATTATCTCCTTCATTCTGGCGGGTCTGGCCAGCGGTTTCGCAGCCTTGGCCTATGCTGAACTGGCCGCCTCGGTGGGAGGGTCGGGCAGTGCCTACGGCTACAGTTATGCCGCTTTCGGCGAGATCATCGCCTGGATGGTCGGTTGGGATCTGATTCTCGAATATGCCGTTTCGGTCGCGGCGGTGGCCAACGGTTGGTCGGGGTATTTCGAGAATGCGCTGACGGCGATCGGATTGGGGTTGCCCGCCGCGCTCACCAAGGCGCCATCGATGGGCGGCATCATCAACTTGCCCGCGTCGCTGATTATCCTCATGCTGATGGTTCTGCTCATTATCGGCGTGCGGGAATCGGCGCGCGTCAATGTGGCCATGGTATTCGTGAAGCTTTTGACCATCACCGTATTCATCGCGGTAGCGGGGTTCAATGTGCATCCGGAGAACTGGACGCCCTTCATCCCGTTTGGCTGGTTCGAGCACGCGGACGATGGCCGACCGATCGGTATTCTGGCCGGGGCGTCGATCGTGTTTTTCGCCTATGTGGGCTTCGATGCCGTTTCGACGGCGGTGGAGGAAGCGCGCAACCCCCAGCGTGATGTGCCCATCGGCATTATCGCTTCACTGATTATCTGTATGCTCATCTATATTGTGGTTTCGGGGTTGCTCACGGGTGTTGTGTCCTACACCAAGCTCAATGTTTCTTCGCCTGTGGCCTACTCGTTGCAATTGCTTGGGTACAACTGGGCCTCTGCTCTGGTCGCGACGGGTGTGATTACCGGTCTGACCACGGTGATGCTGGTGCTGTATTACGCACTGACGCGGATCATCTTTGCCATGTCCCGCGATGGCCTGCTCACCGCCAAGTTGGCGCGCGTCCATCCCAATACAAAGACTCCGGTGCGCATCATCGTGATTTGTGGCGTGGTGATTTCACTCGTTGCCGGTCTGGTGCCGTTAGGCGAATTGGCCGAATTGGTAAATATCGGCACGCTGGCCGCGTTTGTGCTCGTCAGCCTCGGTGTGATTGTTTTGCGGATGCGTCAGCCCGATCTGCCGCGTCCGTTCAAGAATCCCTTCGGTTACACCCTGCCCATTCTGGGCATCCTGTCCTGCGGGGCATTGATGATGTTCCTGCCCGTTGTGACCTGGATCCGTTTCCTCGGCTGGCTGGCCATCGGCATGGTGATTTATTTCGCCTATTCCTATCGCCACTCACACCTTGGGGCAAAGCCGAAGAGCTGATTCCGGCTTATCTTCAGTTGGCTCAGCGTCCGCCCGATTGCTGGCGGATGGACTGAATCAACCCATCGCAGGCCGCCTCGACCATATCAAGTACCTGATCAAATCCTCTTGGGCCACCGTAGTACGGGTCGGGTACTTCGCTCAGCCCATAATCGGGCGCAAACGACATGAACAACCGAGGCTTGTCCCGCAAATGGCTTGGGGCCAATTGCCTGAGAATCGAAAGATTTTCTTGATCCATTGCCAGAACATAATCGAACTGTTCGATATCGCCCGCGCTGACCTGGCGCGCGCGCAGCACATCCATTCGATAACCGCGCTGGGCCGCCACCGCAGTCGAGCGTTGATCGGGTGGATTACCAATGTGATAGGCGTGCGTGCCCGCCGAGTCGATCACGACCGCATCTGCCAAATCGGCGTCTTCCACGTATTTTCGAAAAACGGCTTCGGCAGTCGGCGAGCGGCAAATATTGCCCATGCAGACGAATAAAACTGATGTTTTTTTCATATAAGTCAATATCTTGTTGTATATTTTTCGCCTCTGAAAACGCACAAAAACATGCGTTTTCACTCTATTTGAATCAGTAGCTTATCATGGTGTCTTGAACACATCTGTCGAAAGTTTCCCCCATTCCGAACCACAAATGTCCCGATAAGTGGGTATCTCGAAAAACCGTCACGGGCTGACGCCAGCTCAATGCGAAGCAGGCGTGAGCCCGCGCCAGAGGCCCGAGTGCAAGGCGGCCTGAGCGCAGTGACCGAGACATAGCAAATAGAAAGGGCTCCCCACCCACATGATTTCGACGGCGAATCTTGCCGATGGTTTCCGTGCAAAGCACTCCAGGATGACTTCCGCCAAAACGGCGGTGGTCAAATTTGGACGTTGTTTCCCTCGGCTTCCTGCTCAGTTTGCACGCTGTTTTACATATTGATTGCAAAATTCAATGGAGCACGGTCATAACGCGCTCATCTTATTAATAACGCACGGATGAACCATGATCCAAGATTTTCGAGTCTGTGCTACCAGTGCACTGTTGGCACTGTCATTAGGCTTGGCTGCGTGCAATGAGGGGGCGTCCTCGACCACGACCACATCAGTAACAACCACGCCACCATCGAACACCACATCAACCACCTGCACCGTAGGCGGTAATGTCACCGGTCATCGGTGACATTGCAGGACAACAGTGGAGACAGACTGGGAATCCAGCGACGCAATAGGTTGGCATTCACCCCGTGCGCCAGAGCCACACCGGCAACCGATGCACCGGGTTGCTGACATAGGGTAATCAGTTGCGCCTTGATTTCAGCGGGATGGTAGCGCCGTTGGCGAGCAGATGGTGTCGGGTTCATAAAAGTGTCCACTAAAAATAGGTGGAAACTTTGTGCCCTACTCTTTACCTGTCAGAACAGGTGGGGCGGCCGGAAGCTTACAAAAATCTGGCAATGCTGCTTGGAAAGATGGCCGTTTGTTGTGGAATTTGAGCCGGATTCGGCCACAAGTATTACTCTAAAGTGAAATTCGGACTTTCATTTGAGAGATCTATTGGTGGTCTAAACGTAATTTAAGCAGCATGAAAATTGGCTGGCTGTGCTAACCAAAATGAAGTTGTTTTGCACGACTGTTTGTTTTCATGATGTTCCTCTCTTTTATTACCTTTTAGGGAAACCTAAAATTTCGCGGATGATCAGCCAATGTTTTCCGTGATAGTCACCGGAATGGCTGGATCGTAACTGAGCCGGGAAAAGCTAGTCCTCATCGGCATTCGCGTACTGAGGGCTTATCGCTTCTTGGGGGGCAGTAAATCCGTGATCGTTCCTTCGGCCATTTCCGCTGCGAAACCCAATGTTTCAGAAAGGGTGGGGTGCGGGTGGATGGTCAGGGCGATATCACTCATGTCTGCGCCCATTTCCATGGCGAGCACGGCTTCGGCTATCAGTTCGCCCGCGTTGGGGCCGACGATGCCGACGCCGAGCAGGCGGTGGGTTTCTGCGCAGAAGAGGGCCTTGGTCAGGCCTTCATCGCGGCCGATGCTCAGCGAGCGGCCTGAGGCGGCCCAGGGGAAGGCACCTTTCTCGTAGGCGATGCCTTCTTCCTTGAGTTGATCTTCGGTTTTGCCGGCCCAAGCAATTTCAGGGTCGGTGTAGGCCACGCTCGGGATGGTGATGGGCGTGAAGGCGGATTTCATGCCGCAGATGACTTCTGCTGCCACCTTGCCTTCGTGCACGGCCTTGTGGGCCAGCATGGGTTGGCCGACGATGTCACCGATGGCGAAGATGTGTGGCACATTGGTTTGCATCCGCGCGTCAACGGGGATAAAGCCGCGCTGATCGACGGTGACACCGGCCGCTTCCAGGTTGAGCTTGCGGCCGTTCGGCGAGCGGCCGACAGCGACCAGAATCTTGTCGAAGCGATCGGTTGCCGGGGCGGATTTGCCTTCGAAGGTCACATCCAAGCCTTCGGTGGTCGCGGTGACGCCGGTGACCTTACTGCCGAGATAAATGTTCTCGTAGCGTTTCTTGATGTCTTTGAGCAGCGGGCGAACCAGGTCCTTGTCCGCGCCGGGGATGATGTTGTCCGCCAGTTCGACGATGGTGATCTTGCTGCCGAGCGACGCATAAACCTGCGCCATTTCCAGCCCGATGATGCCGCCACCGATGATCAGCATCCGCCTGGGGATATCGGCCAGTTCGAGCGCACCGGTCGAATCGATGACGCGGGGATCATCGTGGGGAATGAACGGCAGTTTCACCGGTTGTGAACCGGCGGCGATGATGGCGTGTTCGAATTGAACGGTCGTCTGGTTGCCATCGGCGGCGGTAATGCGGATATGGTTGGCGCTGGCAAATTGGCCGACGCCTTGCAGGATGGTGACCTTGCGCTGTTTGGCTAATTGCTTGAGGCCGCCGGTGAGCTTGTCAATCACGCCGTTCTTGAAGCCGCGAAGGCCATCGAGATCGATTTTCGGCTCGGCAAAGGTAATGCCGTGACTGCCCATTTCGCGGGTTTCGTTGAGAATGCCGGATACGTGCAGCAGGGCCTTGGACGGGATGCAGCCCACGTTCAGGCACACGCCACCGATTTTTTCATAGCGCTCGATCAGGATGACCTTCTTGCCCAGATCTGCGGCGCGGAAGGCGGCGGTGTAGCCGCCGGGGCCTGCGCCCAGAACGATCACTTCACATTGATGATCTGCATTTATATCAGACGGCGCTGCGACGGGTGCTGCCGTTGCGGCAGCAGTTGCCTCGGCCTTGGGTGCGCTGGGTGCCGGTTCTGCGGCTGCATGGGCTGATTCGCCCGCGGATTCTGTGGCGGATTCCATGGTGGCGATGGGGTCGCCCGTGCCGACTTGATCGCCGACCTTGACCAGCAGTTCGACAATCTTGCCGGATTTTGGCGCCGGGATCTCCATGGTGGCCTTGTCGGATTCCAGCGTGAGCATCGAGGTTTCGGCTTCGACGGTTTGCCCGGCTTCAATCAGCACTTCGATGATTTCGACTTTGCCGGACACGCCGATGTCGGGCAGTTTGATGGTTTCAAGTGATGCCATGTCGGTGTCCCTTGTGAGAATCTGTTTAGAGAAGCTCTGAATAATTCCATCCTGGAATTCTCAGAGAACGCAAAGCAAAAGGTGTGACTTTTGCCTTGCTTCATTTTCAACCACCTACGTGATTGAAAATGGCGGCACGTCCTTGTGCCGCACGGTACCTCTGATTTCATCAGAGGCTCCTTAGAGAATGAGTTCGCGCAAATCACTCAGCACAGCTGAGAGCGAGGTGATGAAGCGGGCACCCTGCGCGCCGTCGATTACGCGATGATCGTAGGACAGGGCTAGCGGCAGCATCAGGCGCGGTTCGAAGGTTTCGCCGTTCCAGACCGGGCTCATTTTCGAGCGCGAAACGCCGAGAATCGCGACTTCCGGCCCGTTGACGATGGGCGTGAACTGGGTGCCGCCGATGCCGCCGAGGCTGGAAATCGAGAAGCAGCCGCCGGACATATCCTCTGGGCTCAATTTGCCGTCCCGTGCTCGGGCACTGACTTCGGCGAGTTCGGCTGAGAGTTCGAACAGGCCTTTTTGATCGACATTACGGATGACGGGGACGACCAAGCCATTGGGTGTGTCGACGGCTACCCCGATGTGGATGTATTTCTTGAGAATCAGGTTCTCGCCACTGGCATCGAGTGAGGCGTTGAATTTGGGGAAGTCGGCGAGTGCGCGCGCCACGGCTTTGAGAATGAACACCAGCGGGGTGAGCTTGACGCCGGCTTTTTCCGCCCGAGCCTTCAGCGATTGGCGGAAGGCTTCGAGATCGGTGATGTCGGTTTCATCGAACTGGGTGACATGCGGAATATTCAGCCAGCAGGTAGACAAATGCTTGCCCGAACGCTTTTGAATCCGGGATAACGGCACGGTCTCGATTTCGCCGAACTGGCTGAAGTCGATGTTGGGTAACGGCGGAATGGAGCCGCCAGCCGCTGCCACAGGGCCTGACGATTGAGTCAGTGCATTCTTGACGAAGGCCGTGACGTCGTCTTTCTGGATGCGTCCCTTGACACCGGTGCCGGTAACTTTGGCGAGGTCCACGCCCAGCGTGCGGGCAAACGCGCGTACCGAAGGGCTGGCGTGGAACGCGGCGCCAAATGTCGGTGCATTGATGGGCGTGTTTTCAACGTTCGCCGGAGCCGCTGCGGGTGTTGGTGCCACAGCTACGGCAGGCGCAGCTTTTACGGGGGCAGGCGCGGCTGGTTCAGGCGCCGGAACACTTGAGGCGGCCGGTTCAGCTTTGGCAGGTTCCGGTGCCGGGCTGGCAGTGTCTTGTGTATCCATTTCGACGATGATGTCGCCCACGTTGACGGTGTCGTCCGTTTTGACCAGCACCTTTTTCACCACGCCGGCGAACGGCGCGGGGATTTCCATGGTGGCCTTGTCGGATTCGAGGGTGATCAGTGATTGCTCGGCTTCAACCCGGTCACCCACGGCAACCAGTACTTCGATGACAGGCAAGTCTTTGAAGTTGCCGATATCCGGCAAGGGGACTGATTTCACGGTCATACGCGTGCTCCAAAAATGTTCAATCCAAAGTTGTTCAATGTGATGCGCCCCGTTGCATGTAGCGGGGCGATCGACGATCCCGTTTTAACGTGAAGAAGGCATGCCCAGGGTCGGGTTGATGTCGTATTTCTTGATGGCTTGCGAGACAACCGACGCGGCGATGATGCCTTCATCTGCCAGAGCCTTGAGCGCCGTGATCACGATGTTGGCTGCATCCACTTCGAAGAATTTACGCAATGCTTCACGCGTATCGGAACGGCCGAAGCCATCTGTGCCTAGCGTGACGTAACGGCGCGGCATGAATGAGCGCACCTGTTCGGTATAAAGATGGATGTAGTCGGTCGCCGCGATGATGGGGCCTTGGGTCGGCTCCAGTGCAGCCGTCACATAGGGTACTTTTTGCGGTGCTTCCGGGTTCAGGCGGTTTTCACGCACGCAGGCTTGGCCATCTCGTGCCAGCTCGCTGAAGCTCGTGGCCGACCAGACATCGGCGGCCACTTTCCAATCTGCCTCCAGCATGGCAGCGGCTTTTTCCACTTCACGCAGAATGGTGCCGGAACCGAGCAACTGAACACGCGCCTTGTGTTTCGCCTTGGATTTGCTGAACGGATACAAGCCGCGCAGGATGCCTTGCTCGATTTGATCCCGGTTCTCTTCCGGCATGGCAGGGTGCGGGTAGTTTTCGTTCATCGCGGTGATGTAATAGAACACGTCCTTCTTGTCGGTGAACATTTCCTTGAGGCCCGCGCGAATGATGACGGCCATCTCATAGCCGTAGGTCGGGTCATAGGCCTTACAGTTGGGCACCGCGCTGAAGAAGACGAGGTTATGGCCGTCCTGATGCTGGAGACCTTCGCCTTCCAGCGTGGTGCGACCAGCGGTACCGCCGACGATAAAGCCGCGCGCGCGCATGTCGCCACCCAGCCAGACCAGATCGCCCACACGTTGATAGCCGAACATCGAGTAGTAGATATAGAACGGAATCATGGCCTCGCCGTAGTTGGCGTAGGCGGTCGCCGCGGCCAGCCATGAGGACATGGAACCGGCTTCGTTGATGCCTTCCTGCAATACCTGACCATTGGTGGCCTGCTTGTACCAGGACACCTGATCGGAGTCGACGGGTTCGTAAAGCTGCCCCGCCGGATCGTAAATGCCGACCTGACGGAACAGGCCTTCTAAGCCGAAGGTACGTGCTTCATCGGGGATAATCGGGACGACGCGTTTGCCGAGTTCTTTATCACGCAAGATGATGGCGAGAATCCGGCCGAACAGCATGGTGCTCGACATTTCGCGATCGGCCGTGCCTTTGAGAATCATGTCGAAAGCTGACAGTTCCGGTGTCGGCAGGGCAGCTGCGCGATCCACCCGGCTGGGCAGGTAGCCGCCCAGCGCGCTGCGGCGTTCGTGCAGATACTTGATCAGTTCGTGGCTATCTTCCGGTTTGTAGAAGGGAACGTCGTTTTCCAGTTGCGCATCGGAAATGGGCAGGCCGAAGCGGTCGCGGAAGTATTTGAGGCCGTCGACATCCAGCTTCTTCTGGTTGTGCGCCGTCATCGCGCCTTCGCCGAATGGCCCCATGCCATAACCTTTGATGGTTTTGGCGATGATGACGGTCGGCTGGCCTTTGTGTTCGGTGGCCGCCTTGTAGGCCGCATACATCTTGCGTGGGCTGTGACCGCCGCGGGTCAGGCCGAAGATTTCCTCGTCGGTCATGTTCTTGACGAGTTCAGCGGTTTCCGGGTACTTGCCGAAGAAATGCTTGCGGACAAAAGCGCCATCCTTGGCCTTATAGGCCTGATATTCACCGTCGACCGTTTCCATCATCAACTGCATGAGTTTGCCGGACGTATCCTTTTGCAAAAGCTCATCCCAGCCCGGCCCCCAGAGTACCTTGATGACGTTCCAGCCTGCACCCCGGAAACTGCCTTCCAGTTCCTGAACCACTTTGCCGTTCCCGCGCACCGGGCCGTCGAGGCGTTGCAGGTTGGCGTTGATGACGAACACCAGGTTGTCGAGCTTTTCGCGCACGGCCAAGCCGATGGCGCCGGTGGATTCCGGTTCGTCCATCTCGCCGTCACCGAGGAATGCCCAGACCTTGCGGGTGTTCATCTTCGCCATGCCGCGTGCGTCCATGTATTTCATGAAGCGCGCCTGATAGATGGCCTGTAATGGGCCAAGACCCATCGACACGGTCGGGAACTGCCAGAAGGTCGGCATCAGCCAGGGGTGCGGATAGGAAGAAACGCCATCGAGATGCGCTTCCTGACGGAAATTGGCGAGTTGTTCTTCGCTGATGCGGCCTTCGAGGAAGGCACGTGCATACATGCCCGGCGAGGCGTGGCCCTGGAAGAACACCATGTCGGCCCCATCGGGGTGATCGTGACCCTTGAAGAAGTGGTTGAAACCCACTTCGTACATGGTGGCGCTGGACTGGAAGGTGGCGATATGGCCACCTACGGAGGTGTGTTTGTTCGCCCGAGCGACCATGGCCATGGCATTCCAACGAATCAACGCGCGCAGGCGCTGTTCCAGTTGGCGATCGCCGGGGTAGGTCGGTTCTTTTTCTGCGGGAATGGTGTTGATGTACGGCGTGGTCGCCGAATAGGGTGTGTCGATGCCGTGTTTGCGAGCCGCCTCGATCAGGTTGCCGATCAGGTGCCGCGCCTTGTCTGTGCCTTCGACGGCCACGACCGCCTCTAAGGCTTCGAGCCATTCGCGGGTTTCTTGCGGGTCTTGATCTTGGTATGCAGTCACTCGGATACTCCTTTGGAATCGGGCTGTCACCTGCAGGTGATAGGCACAGCACTCATATCATCATGTGGGGCGATGTCGACGGCGCAACAGGCGCTCGCTGCAGACATTCGGTACTGGGCGGGGCTTATAACCTCGCCTTGGGGTAAACAGGCAGCCTCAAACTCGAACGGTCGATTCTGTCGGCGCATCGGGTCGCATTATGCGGAAATTTTTGCCGATTGTCCCTCGCCGCTGTGTATTTCCCGTTACCGGTTTGCCATTTTTAGCGTTTCAAGCTGCCGAGGAGCGAGCGGATCAGTTGGCGTCCGATCTGGCTGCCGATGGCACGAACCGTACTGCTGATGAACGCCTCCATCGGTGTTTGTCGGCGGCTGGTTCGAGCGGTGGATTGCGCATTTTTTTCCTCTTGGGCATTTTGTGCGCTCAGTTGGATCTGTTGGTGCTTTTCTTCAGTGCGTTTTTTGAGCATCTCGAACGCGGAATCGCGATCCACCGGCGTGTCGAACCGCCCCCGGTAACGTGAGCGTTGCATGATGGCGGCGCGTTCTTCATCGGTGAGCGGGCCGATACGGCTCATCGGCGGGCGCATGAGTACCTGCTCAACCGGTGTCGGCATGCCTTTGGCATCCAGACAGGAAACCAGTGCTTCGCCCACGCCAAGCTGGGTGATGACCGTTTCCACGTCGACCGCCTCGTTGCTGCGGAAGGTCTGCGCGGCGGCACGCACGGCTTTCTGGTCGCGCGGCGTAAACGCGCGCAGCGCATGTTGTACCCGGTTACCGAGTTGGCCCAATACGGTTTCGGGCAGATCGAGCGGATTTTGCGTGACGAAATAAACGCCCACGCCTTTGGAACGAACCAGACGAACCACCTGCTCGATCTTGTCGATCAGCGGTTTGGGGGCATCGTCGAACAACAGGTGCGCTTCATCGAAGAACAGCACGAATTTGGGTGCATCGAGATCGCCGACTTCCGGCATCTGCTCGAATAATTCCGAGAGCAGCCAAAGCAACAAGGCGGCATAGACCTTGGGGCTTTCCCGATAAAGCCGATCCGCGGCCAGCACGTGAATCATGCCCGCGCCCGTGTCGGATTCAATGAGCAGATCATCGAGGGCGATGGCCGGCTCGCCGAAGAGCTGTTCGGCCCCTTCGCGCTTGAAGCCGGTGACGGCGCGCATGATGGCGCCCAGGCTGGCGCTGGAGATGCGACCGTATTGCGATTGGTATTCGTCGCCCGCTTCATCGAGGTGGCGCAGCAAAGCCTCGAAATCCTTGAAATCGAGCAGCAGCAGGCCTTGATCGTCGGCAATCTGGAATGCCATGTTGAGCACGTCTTCCTGAAGCTCATTCAAACCCAGCAGCCGGGCCAGAACAACAGGCCCGATTTCGGAAATCGTCAGTCGGAAGGGGTGACCTTTTTCACCGTGCACATCCCAGAAAATGACTGGATTGGCCTGGAAGTGCATGGGCTCGAGGCCCATCTTTTCGGCGCGGGCGCTGATTTTGGGGTGGGGCTTGCCGCTGGCCGCGATGCCGGACAAATCACCTTTGATATCCGCCACGAACACGGGGGTGCCGAGCCGGGCAAACTGCTCCGCCAATACTTGCAGGGTCACGGTCTTGCCCGTGCCCGTGGCCCCTGCGATCAAACCGTGCCGGTTGATCATGCGGGTTTGAATGGTGGCCGGCTGTGTTCCGGCTCCAAGCAGAATCGAGGGGGCGTGTTCGCTCATCTGTCTGGTCCTTTCAGTGCAAGGGCACTTCGATTCAATCGGATCGGCTTTATCCTTTGGGGCCTAACAGTGCCCAGAGGATGAGGCCCAAAACGGGCAGGAAGAGGATCAGTAACACCCAAAGCGTTTTAACGCCCGCACCTGCATTGCTCTGGATCACGCGGATTATGGCCCAGATGTCGAGCGCGAGAATAATAAAGCCAAACAGACCGCCGACTTGCATTGAAAACATGGGATTTCCCTTCATCTTTTATTAAAAAGCATTGGCAATATATCAAATCCGATCCGGTTGCAGACGAATCAATTGTCCATGTGCCTGTTCGTCGGCCAGCAAAGCGAGCGCCGTGGACAGCATGGCCGAGACATCGGCGCGTTCCGATTGCGCTTCGCCGGGGAATCGGTACTGCCGCAGGCCGCTATGGGTCGGGCCGGGGTCCAGCCCATTGATGCGCACGCTGGTCGTTTCATTCGCCCATTGATCGATCATGCGGGCGAGTGCGGCGTGGGCAAGTGTGTAGGCGTTGCCGAAGGCGGGGGTGCCCCGATCCGTGAAAAACAAAACCTGAGCGCGATTGGCCTGTGCCTGTTTCCCGGGTTGCTCCAGCAGGTGCCAGAGACTGCGCGTGAGTGCGAACGGGGCAATCAGATTCAGGTGCAGGCTTTCCTGGAATTTCATCAGATCACTGTAGGCCAACGGGCTCAGTTGCCCGCCTTGGCCCATGGCGTGAATCAGGATGTCGATCCGGCCAAAGTTGTTTTCGATTGCATCGGCCAGAGTCTGATAGTCCTCGACGGCGGCACCAGAAAAATCCACGGTTTGAATGACAGGCGCGCGGTGTTCGGCCTCGGCACCCAACTCGGCGGTGAGTTCATCGGCCAAGTGGTTGAGTCGGTCGCTTTTGCGCCCGAAGAGGATCAACTGCGCGCCTTGGCGTTGCAGCGCGAATGCCATGGCTTCGCCGATCGTGCCGGTGGCGCCGTTGATGACGACGATGCGACCGGCAAAGGCGTCTGTTTTTTCGCTGTGCATATTGTTATCTCAATTCCATGTTTTTACAGGCGGTTCAACGCAACGGCCGCGGCGACCGCTTGGTGGCCCACCAGGCGGTGAGCAGTTGCGCAAAAGGGGAACGCTCGGGGCGCTCGTCCAGCAGGCGCAATCCACAGCGGTGAAGGTGGACAAGGCGGGCTTGGTCGAGTGCGATCAGCGCGCGGAAAAAAGCGGGTGGCCGACGACAGGTTTTTTTGAGTTCAAGCAGATGCCGGTTGTGTTCTGCACGGATGTGTTCATATTCCGCTTGCAGCAAGGGTGCCAGGCGAGTGGATCGATCCGGGCGGTGAAAATCCGCTTCATTGACGCCGTGCTTTTGAAGTTGCTCCGCAGAGAGATAAATGAAGCCACGAGCGACATTGCGCCCCAGCCACTGCAGGTTGTCGATGCGATGACCCAGTGCGCCGAGTGCGCCGAGCTTCACAGTCGTTTCCTCTGGGAGATCGAGCGCCTGGGCGTACAGCCGGAACAGGGCGCCGCCTTTGGCATCGAGATAGGCAGTCAGATCCGCTTCGGTATCGAATCCCTGATAATCCAGCGCCAAAAGCGCGCTACCCAGTCGAGATTCCAGATGCGGAACCATTTTTTCAAGGGTGGCGGGGGGCGTCGATTCAAGCAGTGAAATCAGAACCGGGTGATTGCTGCTGGCTTCGGTGGTCGCCTGATGCAAGGCGGCACGCCACCAATCGAGCTTGGAACGGGCAACCTGGGGTTCTGCCACGGTCTGAACGATCTCTTCCAAACTTTTGTCGAGCGCCTTGATCGCCGAAATCGCGTACAGATCCCGGCCACGCAGCGGCAGGCTGGCATAACGAAAGCCGCTGCCAATCGGGCGGGCAATCCGTTCGCACTCGGCATCGTGACTCGTGGGGTTGTGTAGATTCATGGCGGGCATCATAGCAACGCGGCTGTTCGGGGGCATCCAGAAATGTCCAAGCGCGGGATCAGGCTTGGATGATGCAGGATATAGCCGATCAATTGGCTAAAGTATTTCGCCTGTGTGACGATAACGCTCTGACACCATCATGCACAATTGGATTGGGGCATCGGCATCCGGATGTGGGCGTCAAGCTGATGTATCCATTTGCTTCGTCAGGTTTTTATCGGAGGATCCATGAAAAAAAAGAGTATCTTGCGGCGCCTTAAATGGTCCTTTATCGCCATGGGGTTTGGTATGGGCGCCGTAT
>JACDJA010001107.1_pt1 | contig 24203 bp, 17 predicted proteins | sample 7449241 | NCBI WGS metagenome assembly JACDJA01 (sample SAMN14253289, study PRJNA609438) | sludge metagenome | isolation source: initial anaerobic sludge | collected 2018-12-20 | reverse complement strand
CGACACCTGGGCACCCGAGGCACTGGCGCGCCTGCATGCCGCCCTTGACGCCGCACGCGCCGACAACGCCTGCTGCGGCTGGCAGAGCATGGGGGTCGGTGTGACCGCCCCGCAGCCCCACCCGCCGCCCGCAGCCGATGCCGCCGGCGCCCTCGATCACGCCTTCGAGCACGGTGCCTGGCCGCTCAATGCCCTGCTCATCCACCGCCCGCGGCTCGACGCCCTGCACGGTTTTTCCGAACGCCTGCCGACGGCGATGGATTTCGACCTCTGGCTGCGTCTGCTGGCGGACGCCCCAGTTCTCGCCGCCGTGCCTGAAGCGCTCGCGCAGCGCCGCCGCTACCCGCGCGGCGACGCACGCATCCCGCAGTGGCAGCAGGTATCCGATGCCGTCGCCGTGCGCCGCGACTTCGCCCGCCACCACCCGGACGCCGTCGCACACTACACCCCGTTCCGGCTCGACGAACTGATCTACGCGCCGCTGCTGCGCGAAGCGTATCGCTGCCATTGGCGCCACGACACGGAATCGGCGCGCCGGCTGTTTCGCCGCGCATTCCGCACTGCTGGCTGGCAGGCCGGCGATCTCAAGCATCTGGTCGCGAGCCTGCTGCCGGCGCCGCTGTATCGCGGCGTGGTCGACTTGGTCGCGCGGCGGCGGCGTACGCGATTCGAGGGATGATCCGCGAACATCGCCCATCCTTCGTGCCCGCGTACCGTTCGTCCGATGCGTCGGCATCGCGCAAGCCCCCCGGCGTTCGGGCCCACCACGCCCGTTCTTGTCGACGACCACACAGGCACGGGCCTTGCTGTGATCCGCTGCACATACAATATCCGCCCATGCGTACCCTGTCTTTCGCCCCAACGTCGTTTGCCATGCCCGCCACCCCGGCCCCCGTGATGCACAGGCTCCCGGGTGTCGACACGTTCGTCAGATTTCCGACAGTCGGTGCCATGCCGGCCGCGAGCCGCCTCGGCAAGCGTGTCCTGAAACACGCCTTGGCACGACCCTGAATTCATGGCATCCGGCCAAAGCATCCGGCGAGGCATTGCCTGGCTCTTCGTAGGGAATACCAGCAAGCAGGTACTCGGCTTCGTGTTCGGTGTCGTGCTTGCACGGCTGCTGGTGCCGGAGGATTTCGGCATGCTGATCACGATCCAGGTCTTCACGGGTCTCGCCGGGTTCATCGCAGGGGGCGGGATGGGACAGGCCCTGATCCGCGCGAAGACAGCCACGGCACAGGACTACGACATCGTATTCACGCTCCAGTTGATCATCGGCTGTCTCATCTATGCGGTGTTTTTCCTGGCGGCCCCCTGGTTTGCGCACTGGTATGACAATCCGCTTTACTCCGATCTGCTCCGGGTCTCCGCGCTCTCGTTCATTCTGCGTCCGTTTGTGAACCTTCCCGGCAACATGCTGCACCGTGCGATGCGTTTCAAGGCGCAGGCCGTCGTGAGCGTCATCACGTTGATCGTCTCCAGCACAGTCAGCATCGGCTTGGCCTATCTCGGCAACGGGGTGTGGAGTCTGATCTGGGGCGGCATCGTAGGCTCGGTGGTCAGTGCGCTGCTGCTGATGCCGATTGCGCGCTGGCGTCCGCGGCTATCCACGGCATTCGGCCGCGGGCGTGAGATCGCACGCTATGGCGTGCTGTTCTCGATCAACGACATCGTGTTCTACCTGCGCAGCCAGTTGAGCGCGTTCATCCTCTCACGCACGCTCGGTCCTGCAAGCGTCGGCCTGTTCAACAAGGGCGAGAGCCTTGCCCGCATGCCGCACGCTTTTATCACCGGCTCGGTCTACCCCGTGCTGTTCCGCGCACTGGGCGCCGAGCAGGACAATCTGGACCGCTCGCGCTACCTGTATTTTCGTAGCATTGCACTCGTCGCCCTCTATGCCACGCCTTTCTACGTCGGGCTCCTGTGGCTGGCGGAACCGCTCGTTCGAGGGGTTTACGGCGTGCGATGGGTCGAGGCTGCCGGGCCGTTGGCCATTCTGGCGCTGGCGTGGCCGTTTTGGCTGATGGGCAACCTCTCGGGAAATGTGCTCAAGGCCAGGAACTGGCTGGGACACGAACTCGCCGTGCAGCTTGCGTCGCTCGCCATCGGCGGCCTCGCGATCTGGGTCGGGCTGGCCTACGGTATCGACGGTGTGGCCTGGGCGGTCGTCGGCACGGCCGCCTTCACCGGCATTTGGCAGTATGGGCTGGCCGCGCGCTGCCTCGACGCGCGCCTCTCGGGTTTCCCACGTGCGCTCGTTCCGGCAGGCGTGCTCAACGTCCTCCTTGCCACCGTACTTTTTCTGATGGACCTCGCACTCCCTCAGGCGGTGCGGCAAAATGACCTTGCCTATGTGCTGGCGATGGGCACGGCAGGGGGGTTGGTGTACGGACTGGCTTTCCTTTATGTTCCGCTTGCAGCACTTGCGGTCGAGCAACAACGCTGGAAAACGAAGTTGCGCCTTGGCCGGGAAAATCCGGGATGAATGCTGCGAATGGCGAATTTCGGCGCGGCCGCCGCACGATGCAAGGTTTTTTGGCAACGATACCAATGGCTCTGGAGGGGCGGCAATGTTGAGACACATCCCGGGCAAGCGCCTGGCCGGTTTGGCAGCCACCACGGCGAGCGCCCGATCGTGCCGCAACGTCCTGTACGCTACCGCATTGCTCTGCCTGCTGACGCTGATGGCCGGCTGCGGCAGGCAGGAACTGACGCTCGACGTGTTTGAAGAGGTGACGGCCGGCTCCGGTCTCGAAAGCCTCACCGGGATGAGCTATGGCGCGACCTGGGGCGACTTTGACGGGGACGGTCTTGCCGACGTGTATCTCACCCATCACCTCAATGCCGCGGGTTTGTACCGCAATGCCGGCGCCGGCCGGTTCGAGGACGTCACGGCGAAGTATTTCGCGCCGGAAGACATCCTCGCCGACAAGCATGGCTCGGCCTGGGCCGATTTCGACAACGACGGGCGCACGGACCTGGTGCAGCTGACCGGTGCCGTGAAAGGCGTCGGCGCGGAACCCAAGCTCCTGTTCAGCAACCGCGGCGACCATTTTGTCAACGTGGCCGATGCCGTCGGCGTCGTGAATCCGGACGGCCGGACCCGCATGCCGCTATGGCTGGACCTCAACGGTGACGGCAAGCTCGACCTTCTGCAGGGCGCGGAAATTCGCCTCGATGGAAAAACGCCGCCCTTCGTCTTCCTGCAGGGCGACGCACACTTCCAGCCATTCGATACCGCCCTGGACTTCAAGAGCCGCGGTGCGCCTTTCTGTGTGTTGACCGAACTCACCGGCGACAACCGGCCCGAACTGGTCTGCCGCCTGCTGGGACAGGACGGCGCTTTGCAGGTATTCGATCTGGCAGATCTTCCGGCCCGTTCGCTCGACATCCTGCCGCAGACCGCCTTCGAGGATATCGCCGCCGCCGACTTCGACAACGACGGCCGCATCGACGTCTTTCTCACCCGCAAGAACGCACCCGGCCCACTGGCATTCGGGCGTCCCTCGGACAGTCAGATCGTGGCGAGTCTGCGCATCGACAAGCACAACCTGGACAAATCCATGGGCTTCCGCTTTCGTTCGAAAGGCAAGCTGAGTGTGCGCCTGGCCGCGGCAAGCCCGGAGGGCGCGCTGACGCCGGCGCATGTTCATCTGGGCGCGAACGGTACGCATCCGAACAGCCTGAATTTCGACGTGCCACCGGAAATCGGCCCGCTCGCGCAACCGGTGGCAGGCGCCCAAACCGCGGTGCATGTGGGCTTCACTGCGCCGGATCAATGGGAAATCCTCGTTGCGGCGCCGCGCGAGGCGCTCGCGGCCGGCACGTGGAAACAGCAGGAAATCCAGGCGAGTCTCGTCTCCAGCGAACCGATCGCGCAACTCGAAGCAATCGGCGAAACAAAGCCCGAAGAGGCGCCGGCGCGCCTGTTCATGAACCGCGGCGGCGAAATGCGCGAGGAGAGCGACAAGCGCGGCGTGAACACGCGGCTTTTGTCCGGAGCCAACGTGGTGGCGGGTGACTTCGACAACGACATGGACATCGATCTTTTCATTCTCGCCTCCGGCGACATCGGCCAGCAGGAGAACCAGCTCCTGCTCAACGACGGCAAGGGCTACTTCCGGGTCGTCAAGGCCGCCGGCGGCGCGGCGGGCAGCCCAAGCGGCGTGGGAGATTCGGTCACCACGGTCGATTTCGACGGCGACGGCTTTCTCGACCTGTTCGTGGCCAACGGCGGGAGCATGGGGCGCAGCCTGGGCCTGCCCTCCGATGGCGGCAATTACCAGTTGTTCCGCAACAAGGGTAACGGCAACCACTGGCTGATGATCGACCTGGAAGGGACGCGATCCAATCGCGACGGCATTGGCGCGATCGTGCGCGTGACTGCGGGCAAGGTCACCCAGACGCGGGTGCAGGACGGCGGCGTGCACTACCGGAGCCAGAATCACAGCAGACTGCATTTTGGCCTGGCGAAGCACACGCAGGCCGACACGATTACCATCCACTGGCCCAGCGGGCAAATTCAGCAATTGAAGGCAATCCCGGCAAACCAGGTGCTGCGCGTGACCGAGCCCACGCCGCAGGGCGAGCCTCGACAGGCGCCCCGGGAATAGCCTTCGCATCAGAAACCGAGGAAAGGAAACAATGCTTTTCTGGAAAACAAGGAAGCCCGGCCACGAGCGGGCGCTGGCATGGTTCAAAGCCAACATGGTGCCGGGGCAGGGCATCATCGTGCACACGAAGCAGCCGGTGCCCTACCCCGAGGTGACGGGCTATTTCATTCCGACCCTCTACAACTGGGGCGAGACGGAACTGGCGCGCACCTGCGCCCGCTGGCTGATGTCGATCCAGTTGCCGGACGGCGCCTTTCCGGCACCCGACGGCGTGCCCTACACCTTCGACACCGCACAGATCATGCGCGGGCTGTGCGCGGCCGTCGGCGACGTCGAGGGTGCGGAAGCGTCGCTGCGGCGGGCGAGCGACTGGATGCTCACGCAGGTGGCGGAGGACGGCCGCCTGAAGACGCCCTCGACCGCGCTGTGGACCGACATCGCCAGCGACCTCATCCACACCTACGCACTGCCCCCGCTCGCCGAGGCCGGCCGGCTGCTGGGGGTGAAGGCCTACACGGATGCGGCCCTTTTCGTGCTCGAACATTACAAGCGGCGCGAGGATCTGGTGCCCTTCAATCGCCTGTCGCATTTTCACGCTTACGCCATGGAGGCGCTGTGTGAAATGGGTGAAATGGAACTGGCCGCACGGGGCATGGCCGACGTGGAACGCTGCCAGCGGCGCGACGGCAGCATTCCCGCCTACCCCGATGTGGAGTGGGTGTGCTCGACCGGCATGGCCCAATATGCCATCGTCTGGTACACGCTCGGCAGGAAGGATCTGGCGGACAAGGCGATGCAGTACCTGGAAACGATCCAGAACCCGTCCGGGGGATTCAACGGCAGCTACGGCAAGGACGCGCAATACATTGCCGGCGCGGAGATCAGCTGGGGCGTGAAGTATTTCCTCGATGCCCATCTGCTGAAAATGCGTACGGAGGGCAAACATGCTTAAGGTACTCACCGTCTTCGGCACCCGCCCCGAAGCCATCAAGGTGGCGCCCCTCATCGCGGAGCTGGAACGGCACCCGGACCGGATCGACAACCGCAACTGCCTGACGGGGCAGCACAAGGACATGGTCGCGCCGCTGATCGAGCTGTTCGGCATTCGCGCGGATTATGACCTCGGCCTGATGCGCGAAAACCAGACGCTGGAGCACATCACGACCTCGGTGCTGGCCGAGGTCGGACGCATCCTGCGCGAAGACCGCTTCGACCTGCTTCTGGTGCAGGGTGACACGACGACCTCGATGGCTGCGGCACTGGCTGCGTTCTACGCTGGCGTAAAAGTCGGCCACGTCGAGGCCGGCCTGCGCACCTTCGACAAGTACCATCCCTATCCCGAGGAAGCCAACCGCAAGATGATCGACGCGGTGGCGGACCTCTTCTTCGCACACAGCGGCAAAGCCAGGCAGCATCTGCTCAACGAAGGCATCGCCGAGTCCGCGATCGCGGTCACCGGCAACACGGTGATCGACGCCCTGCTCGACGTTTCGGCGCGTCCTTTCGAGATCACCGGTTCGCCGCTGGAAGGCATTCCCTTCGACGACAGGCGCATCGTGCTCGTCACCGCACACCGGCGCGAAAGCTTCGGCGGACCGTTCGAGTCGATTTGCGAGGGACTGGCCGCCCTTGCGCGCAAGTATGCCGACGACATCGAACTGGTGTATCCGGTGCACCGCAACCCCAACGTGCGCGCAGTGGTCAGCAAGCATCTCGCAGGCATTCCCAACGTACGCCTGCTCGATCCGCTCGACTATCTGCCGCTGGTGCAACTGATGAAACGCGCCTATCTGGTGCTGACCGACTCCGGCGGCCTGCAGGAAGAGGCGCCCAGCCTCGGCAAACCCGTATTGGTCATGCGCAAGGTCACCGAACGTCAGGAAGGCGTCGAGGCCGGTACGCTCAAGCTCGTCGGCATGGGTGCCGCCGACATCGTGCGCGAAGCCAGTCTGCTGCTCGACGACGCAACAGCGTACCAAGCGATGGCAACACGCGCCAATCCGTACGGAGACGGCACCGCAAGCGCGAAGATCGTGCGCAAGATCCTGGCCGAGCTGGGGGCCAGCGCGTGAACCAAGCGCTCGTCAGCGTCGTCCTGCCCACCTACAAGCGGGCGCATCTGCTCGCGCAGGCAATGCGCAGCGTGCTCGAGCAAACCTACACGAATCTGGAGCTGATCGTCGTCGACGACAATTCCCCCGATGACACCGCGGCAGTGGTGCGCTCGTTCGACGATGCGCGCATCCGCTACGTGAAGAACGATCCCAACCTGAAGCTGCCACGTGCGCTCAATCGGGGCTTTGCAATGGCGCACGGCGACTACCTGACCTGGACTTCGGACGACAACCTGCTGGCGCCCACGGCGATCGAACGCATGGTCGGTGCGTTGGCCGACGGAAACTGCGACTTCGTCTATGCCGACTACTGGCTGTTTTCCGAACAGGATGCAAACGGGCACCCGCTCGCGCCGCAGCACGACCGCCTGCCCGATATGCTGCAACTCGACAGGGGCAACCACATCGGCGCCTGTTTCCTTTATACCCGACGGCTCTACGCCGCGGTCGGCGACTACGATCCGGAGCTCTTCCTGGTCGAGGACTACGACTACTTCCTGCGCGCAGCGCGGCAGTTCCGCTTCTGCCATATCGCCGAACCGCTGTATTACTTCCGTCGTGACGATGCCACGCTGTACTGCTCGCGCTTTCCCGAGGTCAAGACGTCCGACGTGCTGGTGCGCTTCAAGAACGGCGCGATCCAGGCCGGCGATGCGGCAGCGATGCTGACCGGCCTGCTGCTGCAACACCCGGCCAAGTTGACAGATGCCGGCTTGCGGCGCGCCCTGGCGATCCGCGAGCGCCTCTCCTATCGTCTGGGAACCTGGCTGCTCGAGCGCGGCCGCGGCCGCCTGAAACACCGCATCGAGGCCGAGATCGCCCCCTTGTTCGCGCGCTACCAATCGGGCGAGGCCAGCTTCGGCGACACCCGCGCCGCGCTGCTCGACCGCGTGCGCGCCCATGGCGCGCTGGCCTACGTCGCGCCCAGGGCCTGACACCATGTTGCGAACCATCCAGACCGCACTGACAGGTCCGGCCCAGGCATGGGCCCAGCATCGCCAGCTGATGAAGGACCATACCGGCATCGAAAGCGGGCTCGAAGCCTTGCAGGCCCTGTGTCCCGCGCCGAAGGACGATGCCGCGTCACCGATCTTCCTGCTTTCGGCGGGCTGGCGCTCGGGCTCGACCCTGATGCAGCGGCTGATCATGTCCGACAAGCAGGTGCTGATCTGGGGCGAACCCTACGACGAGTGCGGCCCGATCCAGGCCATGGCGGGCACGCTCAAGGCCTTCCGTCCCGGCTGGCCACCGGCCGAGTACTACTACGACGGCACGCCCCCGGCCCAGCTCACCGGCAGTTGGGTCGCCAACCTGTTTCCCGCGCCAGCTTCGCTGTGGCAGGCGCACCGGCAGTTTCATGACGCGCTGTTCGCCGCCCCGGCCACGGAGGCCGGCGCCGCGCGCTGGGGTCTGAAGGAGGTACGCCTCGGCATCGAGCACGCGCGCTATCTGAAATGGCTCTACCCCAATGCCCGCTTCGTGCTGCTGTACCGAAATCCGCTGGAGGCCTACCGCTCGTATTGCCGCTACGGCCGCAGCTGGTATGACACGTTTCCGGACAAGCCGGTGTTCACCCCCACGGCGTTCGGATCGCACTGGCGCAAACTGATGGAAGGCTATCTTGCGGGCGCCGCATCGATCGGCGCGCTTCTGGTGCGCTATGAGGATCTGGTCGGACCCAAGCCGCCGCTCGCCGAAATCGATGCCCACCTCGGCATCCAGACCGACCACGGCGTACTCGCCAAGAAGGTCGGCAGCTCCGAGCGCAGCGGCAGCAAGGTGCAGGTCAACGTGCTGGAGCGGTGGCTGCTCAAGCGTGCTGTCGGGCCGATCGCCGTACAACTGGGATATGCGTGGTGAGCGCGATGGACGCCAGCATCATCGTTTGCACCTACAACCGGGCAGCCTCGCTCCAGGACACGCTCGCTGCGCTGACGGCGCTACGAGCCCCGGCGAGTCTCGACTGGGAAGTGCTGGTGGTGGACAACAACTCGCACGATGCCACACGCTCGGTCGTCGAGACGCTGCAACGCGACTGGCCGCGCCTGCGCTATGTATTCGAGCCCGCGCAGGGGCTCTCGCACGCACGCAACCGCGGCATCACGGAATCGCGCGGCGCGATCCTCCTTTTCACCGATGACGACGTGCTGCCGGAACCCGCGTGGCTGGAAACCACGCTTGACGGCCTCACTTGCCATCAGGCCGCCGCGTGCGGCGGCTATATCGCACCGATCTGGGAGACGCCTCCGCCGGCCTGGTTGACGGAGCGGTTCTATGGCTTCCTCGCGGTGCGGACCGATCGCAGCGACGACTACCCGATCACCACCCCCGGTCAGGCGCCTTTCGGCGCGAACATGGGGTTTCGCCGCGAGGTGTTCGAACGCGTCGGACACTTCGACACCCGCCGCGGCCGCAAGGGCAAGGTGCTGGCCAGCGGCGAGGACGGCGAGATGTTCGAGCGCATCCTGGGGGCCGGCTTCAAGGTCGTTTTTCTGGGTGCCTCGCGGGTCCACCACAAGGTGGAAAGCTTTCGCCTGACCAAGCGGTATTTCCGCCGCTGGCGTTTCCAGACCAGCCGCAATATCGCCCAGAGCCGCGGCCTGGCCGGGGCGCGACGGCTGTTCAACGTCCCCCTGTTCGTGTTCCCGCAATTCCTGCGCGCGGTGGGGCGGATGATCTGGGGCCACCTGACGCAGCCCCGCGACGAAGCCTTCAACCGCGAGATCGTGGTCTTCCATTTCCTCGGTCTGATGCAGGGCCTGTTCCGTGCCCGCTGAGCCATGACCGACGGGCTCACGATCCTGATCTGCACCCACAACCGCGCCGACCTGCTGGAGCGGGTACTGGATTCGATCAATGCAGCCCGGCGGCCTGCGATGCCGGTACGGATCATGGTGGCCGCCAACGCATGCACGGACGACACGGCGGCGCGCATGCGGGCCTACCAGGCGCGCCAGGTGGACGAAGGCTGGCTGCCGTTGCAGCTGATCGAGGTGCCGACACCCGGCAAGTCCCATGCGCTCAACCGGGCGATACCGGAAATCGAAACCGCGCTCACGGATTTTGTCGACGACGATCATCGCGTCGACAAGGACTACCTGGCGGCCATTGAACATGGCACCCAGGCCTGGCCCGAGGCCGGTCTTTATTGCGGGCGCATCCTGCCCGCCTGGGACGGCAGCGAGCCGCCCTGGGTGCACGACGAGGGCCCCTACCGCATCTATCCGCTGCCGGTGCCGCGCTACGACCAGGGCGAAGCGGCCAAGGCCATCACCGCCGAGGAAGGCCCGATTCCCGGTGGCGGCAATCTGGTGGTGAGACGAACGGTTTTTGCGCTGGCCGGTGAATTCTCGACCGAACTGGGACCGCACGGCCATGACCTGGGCGGCGGCGAGGACAGCGAATACGTGCTGCGTGCGATGGCGCGCGGTGCCGGCTGCCGGTACCTGCCCGGCATGGTGCAATACCACTATGTCGATACCGAGCGCTTGCGTCTGGGTTACCTGCTGAAGAAAAGCTTCCAGCGCACCCGCTCCACCTCGCGCATCCGCGGCACGGGCCGGGTGCCGCTGTATATGTGGCGCAAGCTGGCGGAATATGCCTGGCACAGCAGCTTCAGCCTGTCATGGAGCAAGCGCCGCTTCTACTGGGTGCGCACCGCGGCTGCGCTCGGCGAAATCCGCGGACGCAACGAATCGGGACACCGCCACAAGAACCTGAAGCTGCCTCCCGATACCGGGATGCTGCGCATCGAGGGCGTGGCGATTCTCACCGTCGCCTGCGGCTTGATCGCCTGGTTCGCCAGCGGCACGGCCAAGTGGGCCGGCCTGCTGCCGGCCCTCGGTGTTGCGGGGGCGGGGGCTGCCGCGCTGCTCGTGAAGTCGCTCGCCAACTTCTCGCAGACCGGACCGCGGATCCGCGAGGAAGTCCTCACGCACTACCGCCGCTATACCCTTTACGCACTGGCCCGCCTGACCGCATGGGCGTTCATGATCATGCTGTTTACCGGCGGCGCCGGCGTGCTGCTGTACTTCATGCTGACGACGACGCAGCAGGCCGCATGGTCGCCTGGCGGGGCGACACTCGCTGCGGCATTGGGCATCGTCTGGTCGTTCGCGCTGCAGTTCGCCACCAGGCTGCGTTTCAATCCAGGCGTTCTGGTAGCCTCGATGCATTACCGCATGAGCCGGCTTCATGGCCTGTGGAACTGGATGACACCGAAACGCATCGTCTGGCTGCACACGCTGTGGATAGGCGGAAGCGTGCTGCTGTTCCTGGGCGCATCCTGGCAGCTGGCACAGGAAAACCGGCTGGGGGACCTGGTCGCACTATGGTCTGCGGCGCTCTTCGTTGCCGGCACGCTGGCCTGGGTCGCGTGGGAACCGGAGGCACGTCCGCCCCGCCCGCTGCCGCAGCCCCGGGCGAACACTTCGCCCAACATCCTCATGATCGGGTCCGACACGCTGCGTGCCGACCGCCTCGGCGCCATGGGCTACCGCCGCACGCTGACGCCGCATCTCGACCTGCTTGCGACCCAGGGTGCGCTGTTCTCGAACTGCTACGTACCGTGCGCGCGGACGGCCCCCAGCCTCATTTCGCTGCTCACCGGCACCTGGCCGCATACCCACGGCATCCGTGATAATTTCGTTCCGCACGAGGATGCCCGCCTCAGGGTGCATGCCCTGCCGCAATGGTTGAAGGCGCAGCACTACCGCACGGCAGCACTGTCGGACTGGTGCGGTGCCGACATGGGGAAATTTTCCTTTGGCTTCGACCATACGGACCTGCCGGAGGATCAGTGGAACCTCAAGTACCTGATCCGCCAGGGCCCGAAGGATCTGCGCCTGTATCTGTCGCTGTTCATCCACAACCGGCTGGGGCGCCTGCTGCTGCCCGAGCTTTACTACCTGGGCGGCGTGCCGCTCACACGGCCAATCGGGAAGCGCGCGCGCCGGCTGGTGTCGCGCCTGGCGGCAGAGGACGCACCATTTTTCCTCAACGTGTTCTATTCCACCACGCACCCACCGTTCGCGTCGGAGTGGCCGTGGTATGTGCGGTTCGCCGACCCGGGCTACCGCGGCGAATCGAAGTTCGCCATGGCGCGCCTCACCGACCCATTCGACATCCTGCGCCGCCAGGGCGCGCCCCGTGAGGAATTCGATCTCGACCAGATCATCGACCTGTACGATGGCTGCGTAGCCCAGTTCGACGACGAGGTCGGCAAAATGCTCACCCATCTGGACGCTTGCGGGCTCGCCGGCAATACGATCGTCGTGGTCTACTCGGACCATGGGATGGAGTTCTTCGAACACGACACCTGGGGACAGGGCAATTCCGCGGTGGGCGAAGCCAGTCCGCGAATTCCGCTGGTGATTCGCGACCCTCGCCTGCCTGGACACGGCCGCATCGATGCCGTTGTTCGCTCCATCGATCTTGCCCCCACCCTGCTCGAACTGGCCGGCGCGCCCCCTGCAGACGGCATGGATGGGGTATCGCTGGCCGACTGCCTGGCTGGCAAGAACTGTCCGGAGCTCGATGCCTTCAATGAAACCGGCATCTGGATCACCGACATCCCCGGATTGCCCGAATCGCACCTGCGCTATCCGGACCTGCTGGAGCTTATCGACGTCCCGGACCGCGAGGGTGGAACGCTCGGAATCAAGGGCAAGTATTGCTCCCGGATCATGGCCGCAAAGGACCGGATGATTCGCCATGGACGCTGGAAGCTGGTTTATCAGCCGCTGGAAGACGGCCACCGGCTGCATCTGTTCGACCTGGAGACCGACCCCCTGTGCCTGCATGACATCGCCGAACAGCACGCCTCGGTCACCGCCGACCTGTGGGCACGTCTGCAGGATTTTCTCGGCCTGCCCTCAAATCATTCGCAGGCAGGCGCCACGAACGCCTTCAGCCACCGTCAATCGGGGCAGAAGCGGCAATAGGGGTTGGTCGGGGAACCGATTTTCGAATCTTTCGCAGGTTCCTGGGACGCAGTCGGCGCCGCATCCCCAATCCCGGCAGGCGCTTCAGCCGGTGCCGCCTCGACCGGCGCCGCGGGTGGGAGAGCCTCCGCCTTCGGGCTTGAAGCAGAGGCATCCACCGGGCCAGGCTGGATGGGCTCCGGATAGGGCAGCTTGCCGCCCAGTTCCGTATAGCGGCGCTGCAAGCTTCGCACATCAGGGTTGTAGCGGAGTCCTTCCATGATCGTCTCCAGTGCCTTCTGTTGCTGCCGGGTACTGCCGTAGTGATCCGCCAGCACGTTGTAGGCCTTGACCTGGTGCGGGTTGAGCTCGATCGCCTTGTTCATGTCGGCCACGGCTTCGCCATGCCGTCCTATCAGCGCGCGGACCAAGCCACGATTCTGGTATATCTCCGGCATCAGGCTATAGCCCGGGTCGGCGTGCGTGATCATGTAATCCAGGTTATTCATGGCGCTGTTCAGATTGAAATTCTTCTCCTGCGCGCTGCGCGAACGGTAATAGCGGTTGATGAAATTGAGGGCGAAACAGTAATGGTGGGTATGCACGAAATCCTTGCCCAACGCGCCTTCCCACTGCCGGTAGTCCGCACTGCCAATACGCGATATCAACTTGGCCTTGCAGTAGGGCGGCAGGTTGTTGAACTCCGCTTCGCTCGGCCTGTGGGGTTCGGCCGCATGTGCCCGCGCAAAGAACAAAGCCAGCACGATGATCCAAACAGGATTTCGGTAACTCATTTTTCTTTCCTTACAGACAGTATCCGTTCCGTTGCCCGCGCCACTTGTTCCCAGGCAAATTGCTCCGCCACGCGTTTCAATCCGGCCGCACCCAGCCGATTGCGCAGTCCGTCATCCTCCAGCAACCGGCGCAAGCCATCGACGACCGCTTCGAACGTCTTGCCGTCGACGCGCAGGCCGGTCTCAGCGTGCAGCACCGCCGAGCCGGTACCGCCATCCGTGCCGGCCAGGCTCGGCTTGCCGCAAGCGGCCGCCTCGATGAACACCATGCCGAAGCCTTCGTTGTCGCCATGGATCTCACGATTGGGCATGGCAAAGATATCGCAGGCATTCATCCAGCGGGGAAGGTCGTGATCGCTCACCGCGCCAATTCTGTGAGCGACGCCCTGCAGATTATGTTCCCGTATCAACGCATCCAGATACCCGGCGTCCTCCCCGATTCCGGCAATGACATAGCGCACCGGAAAATTCTCGGCGCGCAAGCGGGCCACCGCGCGGATCACCTGGTCGAAGCCCTTGCGGCGCGACAGGCGACCGACCGAGAAGACCAGTTTCTCGGTAGCGAGAATCCCCAGGTTCTCGCGCAAGCCGGTGGTATCGAGACCCGGCCGGAATACCGAAACGTCCACGCCCGGACAAACGATCGCGATGCGCGCAGGGTCGACACCCATTTGCAGCAGGGTTGCGCGGGTGTGCTCGCTGTTGGCGACGACGCGGTCGGCATGGCGCAGGGCAAACCGCATGGCCTGGAATTTTCTGCCGTGCCCCCAGCTGGTGAGTTCCTCGCCGTGGGCATAGAGCATCACGGGCCGCAAGGTGAGCCGGGCGACCGCCCACGCCACCAGCCCTTCCGGCAGCGCGCGGAAAGCGTGCACGGCATCGAAGCGATGCGTGAGCGCGAGTGCGAGCGATTTTCCGAACAGGCGTGCGTACATCGCCAGCGATTCCGGACGCAGCCAACGCACGCGCGCGAGATTCAGGCGATGCACGCTGTTGGGGTGGACGGCGTCGACCTCGGCCGCACCGGGTACGTCGGCGGTAAGGATGTGGATGTCCTTGCCTCCAAGGCGCTTGTAGACCTCGGCCGCCCACACGGCGGTGCCGCCCTTGGTGGGGAGAAAAAGTTCGGTCAGGACGAGGAGACGGTTCAAGCAGTCAACCTTTCAGCATCGACAGCGCTTCGCGCAGGCTTTGCCAACCCGGCGCGTCGAGCAGATTGGGGATCACGGTCTTGAACGCGGCCCCGCGCTGGCCTGATCTGCTCAGCGCGCAGCCGAGGTTATAGCGGGCGCTCCGCATGCGGAGCGCCACCCCCTGCCGCACCGGGACCGGGAAACTCTGCGTCAGCCGCGCCAGATCGGTGAGTGTGCGCACGTTCTCGCGTTGCGCCGCGACGGGGTCGCGGCGCGTGGCGCTGCCGCCATGGATGACGTACACGCCGAGGCTTTGGCACACCACACCGACGCGCCGGCTTCCGGCGATGAGGCGCGTGAGGAAATGCACATCCTCGCAGACCCTGTAGCCGACCGGGTATCCGCCCAGTTCGGCGAAGCGGGTACGCGGCACCGACAGGGTATGCGTGTCACCGAAATGATCGGCGACGAAGGCGGCGATCTCGGCGGGCGTCTCCATCACCACGCGCGCGCGCCCCGCGGCCTTGTCCAGCATCATGCGCCCGGATTCGTGCTGGGCCATCGAGGTACCGATCAGATGGCCCGCGTCATCGCGGTACTCGTAGTCGCCTGTCAGAAAATCGAGCGTCGTGTCTTCGGCGATCCATTCGGCATGCCATTTGATGCGGTCGGGTGCGTACCAGTCGTCGGCATCGAGGAAGGCGAGCCAGTCGCCGCGGGCGGCCTCGGCGCCCGCGTTGCGCGCGACGGAGACGCCGCTGTTTTTTTGCCGTATCAGGCGGACACCATCGAAGCCGGCAGCCACCTCGGCGGTGGCGTCGGTCGAGCCGTCGTCGACGACGAGGATCTCGTGTGCCGGCCAGCTCTGCGCGCGCACCGATTCGACCGCGCGCGCCAGCGTGGCGGCCGCGTTGAACGCTGGGATCACGACCGAGAAGCGCGGATTCATGCCTGCCCCCCGATCAACGCAAGCGGCAAGACCAGGCCGGTGAGGCGAGAGAGGCGGCGGAAGCGCGGGATCTCGTCGAGCCGCGCGCGCCAGGCGACGAGCCGCGGCACCAGCCGGGGTTCGATCCAGTCGGGGACGCGCTGCCGGATGGCGCGGGCGATCGCGGCCGGCGCGGCAAAGCGCAGCGTCGGGCACGCGGCGAGCGCCGCCTCGAGGCCGGCCTCGACTGTCGCCAGGCTGGCGTCCGGCTCGCGCAGGAAATTGAAGCGGTGGGTTTCGACCAGGCAGGCGCGGCCCTGACGCGTGCGCTGGCGCAGGCCGTTGGCCAGGCGCTGCGGGGCGTGACCGAGCGCGGGCTCGAAATAGACGTCGCGCACCAGATAGGTGGCGCCTGCGAGCGAGCGCTCACCCGCGAGCATGGCCGCGTCGACGCAGCCCGGCTCGCCGGAGGTATCGCGGCAGGTGGCGCGGCGCCCCGGGGTGATGATCGTAGCGACGCCTGCGACCGCCCAGGCGGTTTCGACGGCATCGTTCCACACGAAGGTCGTTGCCACCGCCACCTGCGGTGCCGTTCCGAAAACGCGCCGGTAGGCGCTCGCCTCCGCCGCCACGGCCGCCTGGGTGTCACGCTCCGGCAAGTCCCGGGACGGCAGCGACGACGCGTCGACCCAGCGGCTTTGCAGCGCCGACGGCAACGCTTGGGCCGAGGCGGGTTCGGGGCGGCTGAGCCACGCGCGCACGGCTTCATCCTTGCGGGCTGCCGCGAGCACCGCAGACGGCCAGTAGTGGCACTGGCCATGCAATTGCGGCACGAACACACCCGCCTCGATCCCTGTCCGTATCGCCGTGCGTATCGCATCGAAGCGTGGATCATCCAGCGCAATCCCCCAATATTCGCGGCAATCGGCTGCGGCAATACGCGGGCCGTCCGGCACTTCGAGAATCACGCCCAGCGTCATCACGGCGGGCCGGCCGCTGCGATCATGAACGCCGGACAGCACTTCCACCAGACGATGCAGGGCCGGTGCCTGCGCGAGCGGTCCCGCCCCCCAGTCGTCGCTTTCGATGGCAAGAACGGGAAAGCGGAATACCGGTTCGCGCCAGCGCGCGAGCAGCGGGCGCGCGAAGACCAGCAGCACGGCACTCCACAGAAAAAGGACAGCGCCCAGGGTGAGCGCGAGCATCGTCATCGCCATGCCGCACCGATTCGAGCGGGTGTTTTCGGCCGCCTCAGAAAAGACGCACCACGCATCCCGATGCGCAGCGTACGCACGTGCATCAATACCCCATCCTTGCAGCCACGTCGGCAACCTTCGGCAGCACGCGCTCGATCTTGTCGCGGTTGCGCCCATCCTTCCACTTGTCGAGGCGGATTTCGGAGAAGGCGTTGTAGGGAATGTCGAGCACGTTGGCGCAGTGTGCCTGAAGCCGGTCGTCGAAGCGCAGGCCACAGCGCTCGAAAACATGCCGGAAGGCGGCCGCCGGATCGCGCAGGAAATCCTCGTAGAATACCTCGATCCATTGTCCGGCAGGAATGTTCGTCTTGGCATCCAGAATCGCAGCGTTGATCGCGGCATACTGGAAAGCCGCGACGTCCTCGACGGGCGCATTGACGTAATCGCGCCAACCCTCGGCCAGGAAAAAGCACCATTGGGTGAGTGTCCCATTCTCCACCGCCACCCGCGCCGGGAGGTCGTTCGACCACGTGGCAAACTCATCGGGCTTGCGCCATCCCTCGATCAGCGAGTTGAGATTGTCGCCAGGACTGCGCTTGACGAAAACGAACACGGCATCCGGAAACAGCGCATGCAGATACGGCACCCCCAGGCCATTCTGGTTGTTCTTGTCGACCCAGCGGCGGCGCCCGGTCCAGCTATGGAAGTATCGACTGACGGCATCGCGTTCGGCCGTGCTCGCATCCGCTGCGTTCAATGCATGCGTGTCCCATTGCTTCTGCGACAAGGGATGCAGGGCCATCCAGTAGTCGTGCGTCTCGCGCTGCAGGCTGCCGATTTCGTGTGACTCGGACAAGGTCTTGTAGACGAGCGTCGTCCCCGCCCGCGAGCATCCCACCACGATGATGGGACGATCCGCCGGCTGCGGCGCAAGCGCCCACCTCATGCCCCGGATGCCGCGCCGCAGACGCCTCGCATGCCAGGCAAGCGTTTTGCTCACTTTTTGCAGGAATTCGCGCACGATGCAGAGCTTTCTGAAAACACGACAATCTCTTGCGGTCGCGGCGTGCCAACGCAGGCGGCGGACCCATTATCATTGCATTATCCCGCATCACACAAACAACTCACATATGGATGGCATCTACGGCTGGCGGGGCGAACACGGCGCCCATCAGGATCTGATTCGGCACATGGGCGCTGCGATGCGCCCATCGCCAGACGTCACGCCTGACGTGCGCACCAGCAACCGCATCGGAGTGGGCGCATGCTCGCATCAGGGCAAGGCCGCCATCCATTTCGAAAACGGTCTCACCGTGGCGCTGTTCGGACGCCCGCGTTTCCTCGACGAAGACCTGGCGTCGCTGGCGCAGGATCGCAACACTGCCGCCGCCGCGCTGCACGGATGGCTGCGCCACGGCGAGAAACTCCCTTCGACCATGCAGGGAAATTTCGCGCTGGCGGTGCTCGATCCAGAGAAGAGTCAGGCTTTCCTTGCGCTCGACCGCGTGGGCATCGAACGCCTGTGCTTCGCCAACCGGGGCGGGCATTTCGTGTTCGGCACCAGCGTCCAGGCGGTTGCCGCCCACCCGGCCATCGGTCGCAATGTCGACACGCAGGCGATCTACGACTATCTCTATTTCCATGACATCCCCGCGCCGCGCAGCCTTTACCAGAACGTGCACAAGCTGCTGCCGGGACAGTTCGCGACACTGCGCAAGGGGCGTCTCGATACGGGCTTCTACTGGCATGCCGACTATGCCCCGGTGAAGTCCGATTTCGACGGCTTGCGCACGGAATTTCGCGGCCTGCTCGATGAAGCCGTGCGCGCCACCGATGCGCCATCGACCGCGGCGTTCCTGTCCGGTGGCACCGACAGCTCCACGGTCGTCGGCGCACTCACCGCGGCACGCGGCGCGCCGGTCGACGCATTCTCCATCGGCTTTGACGCCAGCGGTTTCGACGAAATGGAGTACGCGCGCTGTGCCGTAGAACGCTACGCCAGCCGTGCCAACGAGTATTACCTGAAGCCGGCCGACATCGTCACGGCAGTTCCGCTCATCGCCCGCGCCTACGACGAACCCTTCGGCAACGCGTCGGCCGTGCCAGCCTATTTCTGTGCACGCAACGCGCGCGAAGCCGGATTCAAGTCCATGCTCGCCGGCGACGGCGGCGACGAGATTTTCGGCGGCAACGTACGCTACGCAAAGCAGGGGCTGTTCGAGCTCTACGGCCGCATTCCCGCCGTCCTGCGGCATGCGCTCATCGAGCCGGCCGCCCATTTCCCGGGCTTGTCGGACCGGTTTCCGCTGTCCAAGCTGAAGAGCTACGTCACCCAGGCAAAAATCGGCCTGCCCTTGCGGCTGGAGACCTATAATTTCCTGCACCGCACGCCGCTCGAAAAAATCTTCACGCCGGATTTCATGCAGGCAGTCGATCCATCCTCCACCGATGCGGCACTCACCGAGGTCTACGCGCGCACCGCTTCGGACCATTACATCAACCGCATGATGCACGTCGATCTCAAATTCACCCTCGCCGACAGCGATCTGCGCAAGGTCGGGACGATGACCGAGACCGCCGGCATCGAGGTGCACTACCCGCTCCTGGACGACCGTCTGGTCGCCTTTGCCAACCATCTGCCCGTGGATTACAAGGTGCGCGGGCAGACGCTGCGCTGGTTCTTCAAGGAAGCGCTGCGCGACCTGCTGCCGGAAAAGATCATCAACAAGAGCAAGCACGGTTTCGGCCTGCCGTTCGGCGTGTGGAGCAACCAGTACACGCCGCTGGGCGACATGGTGGGCGACAGCCTGGCCGACTTCAAGCGGCGCGGCTGGCTGCGGCCGACCTACCTGGACCACATGCTCGCCATGTCGCAAGGTCCCTACGCCAGCTATTACGGGGTGATGATCTGGGTGACGATGATGCTGGAACGCTGGTTGCAGGAAAACGAGCACTGAGTGCGGCGGCGCCAGTCCGCATGCACGATTCGTTTCGGACGGCCGGCGCGAACGCCGCGCTCACTCTCCTTGCCAGGTTCGTCGCTGACGGCTGAAGCCGGACGGGTGCGGGAATGACGCTTCTGCCCGGTCTTCCTGCACGACCGGGCGGCCACGATCCAGCACCCCGGCCAGCTTGGCGGCGATGATCAGGATGATTATCAAGTGGTACGTCAGGTCGAAATAGGCCAGTCCCAGGAATGCGCCACCGGCGCCATATCCGACCAGGCTCACCTGAATCATCGCCGCGAGATCCGCAGCCCACTTTCGTTCGGGATCGTGCTTGCACTGGTTGATGACCTGGCTGGCGCGTCGCCATGTGAACAGCGCCAGCAGGAGGAAAAGCGCAAGTCCGATGAAGCCATGCTCGCCCAGCACTTCGAAATAGATGCTGTGCGCGTCGTGGACCCTGAACGGGTCCGGGGCATAGTGGCGGAACGTCGGCGGCTGAAACATGTTGTAGCCGCCACCGGTGATCCTGTCCCTGGCCACGTTGACTGCGGTATGCCAGGCATTGATGCGGCCCAGGGCCGAGGCATCCTCCTGATACGTCTTGATGGTATCCATGCGGTCATACCATTCCTGCGGCATCACCAGGGCCATGATCGCGACGGCGATGCCCATGTAGACCGCCATGACGAACTTATGGCGGCTCTTGAACCAGAGAAACAGTCCCATCGCCGCGAGCGCCAGCAAGCCGCCGCGTGACTGGCTGCCGATGGCCGCCACGCCCGACAGCACCATCGCCGAAGCGAGTCCCAGCCGCACCCACTTGCGTGGCTCCTGCAGGTGGAGATAGCGGATGAGCGGAACGAGCATCGCAAGCACGAGGGCCATTTCGTTGTTGCCGCCGAAGAAGGTGCCCGTGGGGCCCTGTACCCTGAACTGCCCGCCGTGAACGATGGTGAAGATACCGCCCTTGACGCCGTAATAACCCAGCGACAGGGCGATGACCCAGATCATCCAGTGAAGATGCTTGCGTTCCTTGATGATCATGGCCGTGAGGAACACCATGAGCTGAATTTTCCAGACCGTGTTCCATTGCACCCAGGCGAGATCAGGGTAGAAGGCAAAGACGGTCGTGATGAACATCCAGCCTATGAACAGCAGGAGCAGGACCGTCTCGCGCGTCCAGATCATTGTCTTCTGCTCTCTGGAGAACATGAAGGCCGTGATCGTGACGAGGGCGGTGATCATGGCGAAGGGCATGTCATAGGCAAAACCCCAGGCTTGACGATGCGGGTTCATGTAACCGAGCCAGCACCAGAGCAGAATGCCGACCCACGGCCGCCTGAAGATGAATGGCAGGACTCCGAAGACGATCGCGGTGACGAGAATGTCTCTCATACCTTCTGCCCCGATGTTTCACGATTGAACCAGCGCACCCGCCGCGGCAGCGCGATGTCCCGCAGCATGCCGGCGGCGAGGTTCGCCTCCAGTTTCTTCTCGTGACGCAGACCACGATCCCTCACCTGGTACAGCCTTCCCTTGCCCGGCTGCGGCGCGCCGAACTGCTCGCCGCAGGCGATGCGTTCGACGGCCTCGGCGTAGACTTCGGCGCTGTCCCGCACCGCGCGCCAGAACAGTACCAGCTCGGTGTCGCCGGCACCGACCTCGGGGCGGATGTGGGCGATGAGGCGGCCCGTATCGATGCCGGCGTCGATGTAGTGCAGCGTGCAGCCGACCTTGTCGGGCTCGTTGTTGTACAGGGCCCAGAAGGTGCAGTCGGCGCCGCGGTATTCAGGCGAGAGGCCACCGTGCAGATTGACGATGCCCAGACGCCCTTCGTCGAGCAGTTCGCCGCGGATGAGCGAAGTGCCGAACACGCAGATGAGGTCGGGCTGCAGGTCGCGCGCCAGCTTCACCACGTCGGGGTGGTTGATGTGCGGCACCTCGCGCACCCGTTCGGGGTGGTCGAGTCGTGGGCCTGCGCCGGGAAAGAAGAATTTCGCCTCAGGGTTGCCCGTGTAGCGGCGCCGGTCGCGCAGCCAGCGCCAGGCCTTGCGCCAGAGATTCGCCGGCCGCAGTTTCTTCAGGGTCTTGCCCAGACTCCAGTCGCCACCGGTTTCCTGCACGATGGCGACAACCTCGCCGGCGCGGCACAGGGCGTTGGCGACATACAGGTGGCGCGCACTGCGCCCGCACAGGACCAGCAGCCGCAGCCGGCTCATTGCCCTTTTCCCTTCGCGCCCGCCGGCACGGGCGGCACGGCGACATTGGCCATGTCCATCATGAGCGCATCGGCAAAGAACTTGGCCGCCCAGTTGGGAAACTCGAAGCGCGAATACGCGCCCCAGATCGGCGCCGAGCCGGGAATCGCGCCACGCACGACCCCATCATCGTCTTCCAGACGCTGCGTGCGCTTGACGTAGGCAATCGCCTTCCACGCGGCGTCACGGTAGGTCTTGTCGCCGGTGATCTGCGCCAGCCGCAGCCAGCACAGCGCCATTTGCGCCACGCCGGTGACGCAGGCATAGTCCGCGCCCGGCGTCCAGCCGTCATCGTAGGTGCCGGCAAGCCAGCCGTCGCCACGTTGGCGCACCATCAATCCGCGCGCTGCCTTTTCCGCGGCGGCGAGATAGCGCTCCTCGCCGAGCAGCACGGCGACTTCGAGAAAGCCCCGGATCGCATACGCGATGGTGTGGGTAAAGGGATGCCGCCCCGGCACGAAGGCGTTGGTGGCGAACCAGCCACTCGGTGTCTGCTGCGTCAGTGCCCAGTCGAGATTGCGTCGTGTCGCGGCGATGAAGTCCGCTTCACCCGCCACCACGCCGACCGCCGCCAGTGCCCACAGTGCGCGCGTGTTGTAGACGTGCGGCACGCCGTTGTGCTCGAAACGGCGGTAGCAGCCATCGCTGTCCTGTTGCGCCACCAGCCAGCGTCCGGCGCGCACGCCGGCTTCGAGACAGTCGTCGCGGCCGAGCGAGGCGTGGCCCGCGACGAGGCCATGCATGATCTGACCCTGGTTGAAAATCACCGGATGGCTGCCCGGCTCGCCAAAGTGACCGGGGAAGGCGCCGTCCGTGGCCTGCAGCGAGAGTTCCCAATCGATCATCCGGTGCGCACGCTGCACGAGTTCCGGTCGGTCGAGGTATTGCGCCGCGGCGATGAAGGTCTCGATGATATAGCCGGTCGTTTCCGGATAGCCGGGCAGCCAGCCGTCCTCGAAGCTCCAGCCGGCGGCCACCCCTCCGGCATCGGACTTGCCGTTGCGCACGTCCTGCGCCCGGCACAGCCAGTCGATGGCGCCGCGCAGATGGGTGCGATGATCGTGCTCCGGCTGACGCGCCGGGCCTGCGAGATCCTGGAACACCAGACGCAGATTGCGGCCCTGCCAGGGTTTGTAACGCAGAGGCAGATGGAGAAGTGCGGAAGGTTTCATACTGAAGTCATTACCGTGAATTCATGCCGCCGCGTGTTTCAGCACGTCGGCGAGGGGAACGTGGCTGACGACGTAGCGGTGCTTGCCGGACGCCTCGGGCGGGATGTCGTCGACCACGCGCAGATCGACCGTGAGCGCCTCGCCCAGCCGCGCACGCAAGCCGTCGATCACCGCCAGGCGGCCCGCCTCGCCCCAGCCCGCTGCAGGCACCACCAGCACCTCCATGTGCAGGGGCGTGTGCTGGATGCACTTGAACCGGGCAATGCCGGCTACCGCGCGCAACACGTAGATGACGGCCAGCGCATGCATCATGCGGCCGTCGGCCGCCACCACGAAGTAGGTCTGACGCCCACTCACTTCTGCGAGCACGTGCAGGCCCTGGCCGCCCGTTGCCGGTTGCGTCGACATGCGCACGACATCGCCGGTGCGATAGCGGATGAAGGGCTGCGCCGTCGAGGTGAGGCCCGTGATCACCGCTTCACCCGCCTCGCCCGGCGTCACCGCTTCGCCCGCCGCATCCAGCACCTCGACGATGTGGCTCTCGCTCATCAGCAGTATCTGTCCGCCCGGCGCTTCGTGCGCGGTGAAGCCGATGTCGCGGCTGCCGAACTCGTTGGCCACCGGCACATCGAACACGCGGCCGATGAGTTCGCGCTGGTGGGGGTAGAGTGGCTCGCCGGTGGTGCACACCACGCGCAGGGCCGGCAGGCGCAGCGTACGCCCGCGCGCCTCGGCGTGCGCCGCGAGCAGCGCGATGCTCGATGCGTAACCGTACAGGCAATGCGGCTGCCACGCCACCAGTGCGTCGAGATAGGCATCCATGCGCGCCGGCGACATGGCGAAGGCGTTCAGCACCATCTGGTTCACCAGGCGATCGCGCAGGGTCTTGATGCGGTCCGTCTTGTTCAGCTCGACCGGTGCGCCCCACAGATAGGCCTCGCGTGCGCCCGACTCGACCCCCCACCAGTGCCGCGCACGCATGCGTCCGGCGGCATCGGAGGCCTGGCGTTCGCGTCCGAAATGGAAGATCAGCGGTTCGCCGCTGGAACCGCCCGTGGTGTAGGGAAACGCGCCACCCGGCACGCCGCGCCACACCAGACGCTCGGCATTTTCGCGCGCGTCGCGT
>JACDJA010001105.1_pt1 | contig 24238 bp, 16 predicted proteins | sample 7449241 | NCBI WGS metagenome assembly JACDJA01 (sample SAMN14253289, study PRJNA609438) | sludge metagenome | isolation source: initial anaerobic sludge | collected 2018-12-20 | reverse complement strand
GAAACCTTATTCGGCCGTATGGCCACCGTCGAAGTCCGTAGCTCGCTCGCCCAATTGCAGCTGCAGGGAATCCGGCATCGCCGCCGCCTCTCACCCGGCTCGCCCGCAGCGGGTGAGCAACCCACGGTCGGCGTCATCATCGGCCCCGAACTACCCGTCGATGAGGTCGTTTGCCTGGTGACCGAACCGGAATCGGCCGTCGTCCCCCTGCGCCGCGTCCGAACCGAATGGGATCTGCTGCTCTGGAGCTACTACGAAGTGTGGGAGGCCGAGTTGCCTGCCCACCCCGCGGGCACACTGGTGCGCTACCAGATTCGCGCCCACGACGAGGACAGCGGCGAGACCTATTGGGCCGACGAGGCCGCCGAGTATTCCTACGTGGTCGGCGATTCCGGCCCACCCGCCTGGGCGTTGCCGTCGATCATCTATCAGATCTTCCCCGACCGCTTCTCGCCGGGAGCCGGCCGCGCCTGGAATCCAACAACGCACCTCTCCGACATCTACGGCGGCACCCTGCGCGGCATCATCGATCACCTCGACTACATCGCCGGGATGGGCTTCACAGCCATCTGGCTCAACCCCTTCTTCCCCGACGACACCCACCACGGCTACCACGCCACCGACTATTTCGCCGTCAACCCGCGCCTGGGGACGCTCGACGACATGCGCGAACTGGTGGACAAGGCCCACGAGCGCGGCATCCGCTTGCTGCTCGATTTCGTCGCCAACCATTGGGGCAGCAAACACGCCTCCTTCCAGGCCGCGCGCGCCGACCGCAACAGCCCCTATCACAACTGGTATTACTGGCGGAACTGGCCCGATCAATATCTGGCCTACTTCGACGTGCCCGACCTGCCCAAGCTGAACGTCGACCACCCCGCCGTGCGCGATCACCTGCTGCGCAGCATCGGCTACTGGCTGGGCGACGTCGGCTTCGACGGGCTGCGGCTGGACCACGCCGACGGGCCGACCTATGATTTCTGGACCGACGCGCGCGCCGTCGCCCGCAGCATCCGGCCCGACGCCTGGATGTTCGGCGAACTGGTGCGGCCGCCCGATCAGCAACTCAGCTACGCCGGGCTATTCGACGGGACGCTCGACTTCCTGCTCTGCCAGGCCATGCGCAACACCTTCGCCACAGGCAAGATGGGCCTGGCCGGCTTCGACGCCTTTCTGAATCGCCACGAGGCCTACTTCCCGCCACAAAGCGTCTTCAGCCGTCCCAGCTTCCTGGACAACCACGACATGAACCGCTTCCTCCGGCAGGCAGGCGGCGACAAACGCAAATTGAAGCTGGCGGCGCTGGTGCAGTTCACGCTGGCCGGTGCGCCCATCGTCTATAACGGCACGGAGGTCGGCGTTACCCAGGAGCGCGGCATCCACGACCCGGGCAGCCAGGGCATGGAGGAATGCCGCCAGCCGATGCTCTGGGGCGAGGCGCAGGACGCCGATCTGTCGTCCTGGTTCTGGTATCTCAGCCACCTGCGGCGCGATCACCCGGCGCTGTGGCGCGGCAGCCGCGAGACGCTGCATCTGGACAGCGCGGCCGAAACCTATGCCTACGTCCGCGAGGACGGCAACGAGGCCGTCGTGGTCGGCCTCAATCTCAGCGACGAGCCGCACGAGTTCAAGGTCGCCTACGTCCCGCGAGAGGCGGTTGTCACCTTCAAGCTGCCGCCAATGAGCGGGGATGTCGCCACGTTCAAGTGACGAGTGTCGAGTGACGAGTGAAAAACCTGCGTCCATAGATGCGGGCGGGCGGCAGTCGGCGGTCAGTCGTCCGTCGTCGCGCGACAGGAGTCGCGTCGTCCGTGGTCTTCTTCCAACCCTGTTGCTCCTCCTGGCCTTTGCCCTGCGCGTCCATCGCATCGGCGAGCAGCGCGTCTGGTGGGACGAGGGTTGGTCGGTATGGGTGGCCCGCTTCTCATCGCTCGACATCCTGCGGCAAACCGGCAACGACGTCCACCCGCCGCTTTACTTCGAGCTTCTGCACCTCTGGCGGGCGCTGAGCGGCGACGACGAAGGGGCGCTGCGGCTGCTCTCGGCCTTCCTGGGCGTCCTGACCGTCGCCCTGACCTGCGCGCTGAGTCGCCGGATGGCTCGCGGCAATCTGTCGCCGGGCGGCGCGACCCTGGCCGGCCTGTTGGCCGCGCTCTTCCTGGCCGTCTCGCGCTTCGCCATCGCCTGGTCACAGGAAATTCGCATGTACGCCCTGACGTCGCTGCTGGCCGTGCTGGCCGTGTGGGCCGCGCGGCGGGTGTGGGATCGAGGCTATCGGCGCGACGCGGCGCTCTACGTACTGGCGACGACCGCCGGCCTCTATACCCTCTATCTCTTCGCGCCGGTGTGGGCCGCCGTCAACGTGGCCTGGCTGTGGGTATTGCACGGGGCGGCCGACCGGCGGCTCGCGCTGCTCCGCTGGGCCGGGCTGCAAGCGGCAATCGTCGTCCTCTTTCTGCCCTGGGTCATCTACGCCGCGGGCGGCTTCCTCAGCACGGCCGCGGCCACGCCCATCCGCCTGGTCGACTTCCTCCACATCTTCTGGACCGTGTTGACCGTGGGCATTCCTGTCGACGTGGCCCAGTTCAACCGGCTGACGTTGCCCGCGCTGGCGATCTTTCTGGCGGCCGTCGCGGCGCTGATCCTGTCGGCTATTCGACAACCAATGGCAGGGGCGGATGACGATCGGGCAGGTTTGAGGCCCGCCGCTACACGCCGTGACCTGACCTTGCTCCTGACCGTCCTGCTTTTGCCCGCAGCCATCGTCTACGTCATCTCCCTGCCCAGACAAAACTTCTATAACCCACCCTTCAATCCGCGCTATCTTGTCATCTTCACCCCGTTCTACAGCATCCTGTTGGCGTGGGGGCTGGCGGTGACAGGCCAATGGGTGGGCAAGAAAGTCCAACAAAGCAGCGCCGCCGGTCGGCCGGCCGTGGTCGGCGGTCTGGTCACATGCTTGCTCGCCGCTTTCATGCTCGGCGTCACGCTGGTCGGGTTGCGGCCCTATTATCCCGGCCGGGTATTGCTCGACGACTACCCGTCGCTCACCGGCACCATCGACGCCTACCGGCAGCCGGGCGATGCCGTCGTGCTCTACAGCGATACCGACTGGCCCATCTTCGCCTATCACCACCCGGAAGCGTGGAGCGGCGTGCCGCATTTGTGGGCCGTCACGCCGGAGAGCGCCGCCGACTTCCTCGCGCCAATCTGGGACGGGCATGACGCGCTCTGGCTCGTCACGACGCCCTACGCCGCGGGCGGCGACCCGCGGCGCCACATCCCCGCATGGCTGGCCGAGCGGGCCACGGCCGTGCGCGAGTTCACCTATAAAGATATGGCGTTGACCCTCTACACCCGCACCGAGGCGCGCGCCGCGACGGCCGACACGCCGGTCTTGGCCGCCCCCCAACCGCTCGACATCCCCCTGCCATCTGGCGGGCGATTGACGGGCTATTCGCAGGCGGCCGGCGACTTCAAGAGCGGCGATGTCATCCATCTGTTCCTCTATCAAACGGCCGCGGATCCGGCAACCGTCGAGGCCGGATTGATCGATTCCGACGGGCAGGTGTGGGGGGCCACAAGCGTGGCGCTGCCGGCCGCGAGCGATGGGAGCCGGACGCAGGTCGACATCATCGTGCCGCCGGAAGCGCCCTCAGGCCGATACCGCTTCTACGTCCGCGACGCAGGCGGCCAACCGGCCCCGTTCGGCGACCTGGTGGTGCGGCAGAAAGAGGCCTCTTTCCTGACCGCCGACGACGTGACCATCGGAAATCGAGTGGACGCTCCCTTCGGTGAGGGCATTCGCCTGCTCGGCTACGACCTGGCGACGCAAGAGATCAGACCGGGCGAGACGGTTGACCTCACGCTCTACTGGTCGTCGGACGGCGGCGTGCAGCAGCGCTACAAGGTTTTCACCCACCTGCTGGGCGACGTCTTCAACGCCGCCGACGGCAATTTCCTCTGGGGTCAGGCCGACAACGAGCCGGTGGCCAACACGCGGCCGACGACCACTTGGCGCGCGGCCGAGGTCATTGTCGATGAGTACGCCATCCCCGTTGCCCCCGACGCACCGCCCGGAACCTATCGCATCGAGGTCGGCCTCTACGACCCGATCACCGGCGCGCGGTTGCCCGTCATGGGGCCGGACGGCGCGCCCGTTGCCGACCACGTCGTCCTGACGACCCTCGAAATTCAACCGTAGGGGAGAACCCCTTGTCTGCCCTCCTTGCATGCCTGCCTCCGTCACAGGCCGGTCCCCATCGTAAGCATCCGCTGAACACCCATGCGACATAGCAGACAATCGGCTATCCTTGAGCTGCCATGTCGAAACGTATCATCGCGCTCCTCCTGCTCCTGGCGACAACCGCCTGCAACAGCCCGACGGCCGCCGTTCCTCCGACATCCACCCTGCCGCCCGCGCTCGCGACAGGGGCCGTCGTCCCCACGACCGAACCGACCTCCGGGCCGGTAGCTGAAGTTTTCGTCCCGCTCCTGCCCGGCGGCGAGTCGCCCACGGTCGCGCCGACCGATACGCCGGCAATCACCGCTGCCCCGATCGCCACGAGCGATCCGGCCGCCACGGTTGCCCCAACCGCCACGGTTGCCCCAACCGCCACGGTTGCCCCAACCGCCACGCCCTACGTCAGCTACATCCCCGACTACACGCCTCGATCCGATCTGGGGCCGAGCAAGATGGGCATCCACGTCGCCCGGCCCAACAGCGAAGCCATCATGACCTTCGTGCGCGCCGCGCACCCGGCCGTCGTCAAGGGCGTCGACGATCTGGGCTTTCTGGCCGAGGTGAAAGCCGTCTCGCCGGAGACGGTGACGATCGGCCGCTTCTCGGTCGATCCACAGGACTACGGCGGTGAGCCGGAAGCGGCTGCGGCGGCCCTTGTGGCCAGACAATTGCCGCAGATGTTGCTCAACCCAGCCGTCGATTATTGGGAGGGCTGGAACGAGCCGGACCCCAACCTCGACCGGATGGACTGGTATGCCCGGTTCGAGGCCGAACGCGTGCGGCAGCTGGCCCACCACGGCCTGCGCGCCGCCGTGGGCGGGTTCTCCACCGGCGTGCCGGAACTGAACGAGTTCGAGCTGTTCGTCCCGGCCATCGAGGCCGCCAAAGCCCACGGCGGCATTCTGTCGCTGCACGAGTATGCCGCGCCCGATCTGACCTTTCTCTACGGCGATCCACTGCCCGGCTATCCCACGTACCCCGACCGCGGACCGCTGATGTTCCGCTATCGCTGGTTCTACCGCGACGTGCTGGAGCCGCGCGGCCTGGTCATCCCGCTGGTCGTCTCCGAAGCGGGTATCGACGGCATCCTGGGCAACCGGCCGGGGCCGGACGGGCTGGGCTGGCAGGATTTCCAGGCGTTCTGGGTCGAGCAGGGCTGGGGGCCGGACGGGCAGACCGCCTACCTGAACCAGCTCCAGTGGGTCGACAACGAGGCGCGGCAAGACCCCTACGTGATCGGCTACGCGCTCTTCACCGCCGGGGGCAGCCGGGCATGGACCACCTACGAGCTGGCCCCGTTCCTGCCCCGGCTGGCGGAATACATCGTGAGTCAAAAATAGACGGACGAATCACGGCCCATTGTGGCCTTCAGCGATTTTTCGATTAGCATTGGAACCAATCCAATTCAAGGAGAACTTACATGTCCCTGACCCACCTCCCCACCCGCAGCGAAGTTGACCGCCGCCACACCTGGAACGCCGAGAGCGTCTTTGCCACCGTCGACGATTGGGCCGCCGAATTGGCCGCCCTGTCGGCCGAATTGGAAAGCATCGGACGCTTTCAGGGCCATCTGGCCGATGGACCGGGCACGCTGGCCGACGCATTTCAGACGATCGAATCCTTCGTCACGCGCGCCGAAAAGGCCCTGATCTACGCCCTGCTGACCGAATCGGTCGATCGCGGCGACCAGGCGGCCACGGGGCGAGCCGGACAGGCGGGCAGCCTCTTCGGCCAGATGCAGGGCGCGATAGCCTACTTCGAGCCGGAACTGCTGGCCATCGGCCACGAGCGCCTGACCGAATGGGCAGCGGCCGAGCCGCGCCTGACCCACTACACCCATTACTTCGACGATCTCTTCCGCCGGCAGGCGCACGTTCGCTCGCCGGAGGTGGAAGAGGTGCTGGGTCTGGCGGCCGACGCCTTCAGCGGCACGCAATCCACCTTCTCCAAGCTGACCGACAGCGACTTCCAGTTCCGGCCCGCGCCGTCGGGGGACAAGGAACTGCCGGTCTCGCAGGGAACCATCGACGACCTGCTCAACTCGCCCGACCGCGACGTGCGCCGCGCCGCCTGGGAGAGCTACCACGACCAGTATCTGGCCTACAAAAACACCCTCAGCAGCAATCTCGCCACGTCGATCAAGCAGAACGTGCTGCTGTCGCGGGTGCGCCGCTACGAGTCGACGCTCGACATGGCCCTGTTCGCCGACAACATCCCGGCCGCCGTCTACCACAACCTGCTCGACACCTTCAAGCGGCGGCGGTCGGTGTGGCATCGCTATTTCGACGTGCGTCGCCGGGCGCTGGGCGTCGACACGCTGCACACCTACGACATCTGGGCGCCCCTGACGAGCGAGAAGCCGGTTGTGCCCTATGAGCAGGCCGTGGAGTGGATCACTGCCGCCCTTTCCCCGCTGGGCGACGATTACGCCGGGAAGCTGCGGCGCGGCTGCCTGGAGGAGCGCTGGATCGACATCTACCCCAACGAGGGCAAGTCATCGGGCGCGTTCTCGTGGGGCACACAGGGGACCTACCCGTTCATCGTGATGAGCTACACCGACGACGCCGGCAGCATGGGCACGCTGGCCCACGAGCTGGGCCACTCGATGCACTCGCTGCTGTCGTGGGAGAAGCAACCCCCCGTCTATGCCAACTACTCGCTCTTCGCCGCCGAGGTCGCCTCGAACTTCAATCAGGCCATGCTGCGCGCCTATCTGCTGCCGCGCGACATTGACCGGCAGATGAAGATCGCCGTCCTGGAAGAGGCGATGTCCAACTTCCATCGCTACTTCCTGGAGATGCCCACGCTGGCGCTGTTTGAACTGGAGATGCACCGGCGCGAGGAACGCGGCGAGGGACTGACGGCCGACGACATGATCGCCACTCTGGCCGATCTGTTCGCCGAGAGCTACGGCAACGCGGCCGAAGTCGACCGGGAGCGCGACGGCATTCGCTGGGCGACGTTCGGCCACCTCTATGCCGACTACTACGTCTATCAATACGCCACCGGCATCTCCGGGGCCAACGCCCTGGCCCGTCGCGTGCTGGCGGGCGGGCCGGATGCGGCCGAGGATTACCTGGGTTTCCTCAGCGCCGGCGGCTCCCGCTACGCGCTGGACGCGCTGCGCTCAGCCGGCGTCGACCTGTCTCAGCCGGAGCCGGTCGAGGCGGCCTTCGAGGTGCTGGCGGGGATGATCGACCAGTTGGACGAACTGGTGAACAGCGACAAATAGCGAATCGCGCGGCTTGCAGCGGGGCGGTCAGCCGCCGGCCGTCGTCTCGCTGCAAGCCGCGCATACGCCATACAACTCCAGCAGATGCCCCTGCACCCGAAAGCCGAATCGCCCGGCAATGCGGGCGGGCAGATCGCCGAGGGCGCACTCGTCGAACTCAATGACGCGGCTGCACCCCGAGCAGACCAGATGGTGGTGGTGGCCGTCCTGCATCAGGATGTAGTGGGCCGCGCCCGTTCCCTGATAGACGGGCCGCAGAATTCCCAGATCGCACAGTAGATCGAGAGTGCGATAGACCGTCATGCGGCCGACGCCGGCGGCGCGCCGCCGCGCCAGGTCGGTCAATTCGTCGGCCGTCAGATGGCCGCCGCTCTCGGTCAGCGTGTCCAGAATAGCCCGCCGGGCGGCCGTCAGCCGGTAGCCGCGCGCCTCCAGCAGCGTGTGCAGCGGGGCGCTCATTGCGCCTCCGGGGCCGGCAGCGAACCGGCGGGCGCAACGGCATCGGTCCACCGGCCGCGGGCAGCGGCCAGCGCCAACACGAGCAGAAATATGAGCGTCGCCACGAGCACCACCGCCGGGCCGGAGGCGATGTTGAGATAGTAGGACACGTAGACGCCGACCACGCCGGAGAAAACGCCGATGCCGGCCGAAACGAGCATCATGGTGGGCAGGCGGCGCGTCAGGAACGAAGCCGTGGCCGCCGGGGTCACCAGAATAGCCAGCATCAGCGCCACGCCGACCACCTGCAGGGCCACGACAATGGTCACGGCGATCAGCATCAGCAACAGGTGGTTGAGGAATCTCGTCGGCAGCCGCAGCGTCTCAGCCAGCAGCGGGTCGAACGACAGCACAAGGAACTCCTTGTAAAACAGGTAGATGAGCGCCAGCACGATGGCTCCCAGCGCGGCCGTCCAGACAAGATCGCCCCACGACACGCCGAGCAGATTGCCGAACAGAAAGTGGGCCAGGTCGATGCTGTAGTTGCCCCGCGCCGAGAGCAAGGCCACGCCCAAAGCGAAGAACCCGGCGAAGATGACGCCGATGGCCGTGTCCTCCTTCAGCGCCGTCCGCTCGGTCAGCGCGCCGATGCCCAGCGCCGTTAACACGCCCATGATCAGCGCCCCAACCGCCAGCGGCCAGCCCAACAGAAAGGCGACTACCACGCCGGGCAGGATGGTATGGGCCATCGCATCACCCAGAAAGGCCATGCCGCGCAGGACAATGTAGACGCCCAGGATCGAGCAGACGATGCCGACGATGATCGCCGCCAGCAGCGCGCGGACAATGAAGTCATATTGCAGGGGTTCGAGTAACCAGTTCATTGAATGGACAGTAGGCGGTGGTCAGTCGTCAGTGGGGAGTCGATTGGCGTCCTCATGCAACGTTTCTTGCGGCGGTCGGCCGTCGGTCGTCGGCGGTCGTGTGCTCCGATCTTCATAGCACGAGATGGCCGCCATAGGCTCGCAGCAGGTTATCGGCGCGCAGGGCCGCGGCCGGGGCCTCAAAAGCGATGACGCGGCGATTGAGCAGCATGATGCGGTCGAATCGCTCGGCCGCCAGATCGAGGTCATGGGTCGCCAGCAGCACCGTCACGCCATCCCGTCGCAGGTCGTCGAGAATGGCGATGATGGCCTCCTGACTGGGAATGTCCAGACCGTTCAGAGGCTCGTCCAGCAGCACCAGCTCCGCCTCCTGGGCCAGAGCGCGGGCCAGGAAGACGCGCTGCTGCTGCCCGCCCGATAGCTCGCCGATGCGTTTGTGGGCCAGGTCGGCCGCGCCAACACGCGCCAGCGCCTCGCGCGTCGCCGCCCAGTCCCCCTTGCCGGGGCGGCGCAGCAATCCGATCTGCCCCACGCGGCCCATCATCACCACGTCCTCGACCGTGACGGGGAAGTTCCAGTCCACCTGGTTGCGCTGAGGCACATAGGCAATGCAGATATGGCCGGCCGGGCCGTGGCCGAAGATGTCCACCCGGCCACGATCCGGACGCAACATCCCGGCAACCACCTTGAACAGCGTGCTCTTGCCCGCGCCGTTGGGGCCGACCACGGCGACGCGCTCGCCGCGCTCCACCCGAAAGCTGATCGCCTCCAGCGCGTGGCGCGGCCCGCCGGCGCCGGGCGACAGGCGGCCGTTGTAGCCCACCCACACGTCCTCCATCTCCAGCGTCGGCGCTCCCGGCTCGTGGGCAATGCCGTGCTCCGTCGCAACCGGTTGTTTATTCACCACCATCAACTCCTTTTCCGGCCAACCCTTCCACCAGTGCGGCGGCATTCGCCCGCATCATCCCCACGTAGCTGTCGGCCCCGCTGCCGGGCGGGCCTGGCGCGTCCGTATAGAGCGTCAGCAGGCGCACCTCGTCGCAGCCGCTCAATTCCCGTTCCAGCGCCCGCGCCAATTGGTCCGCGGCCGTGGTCTCGACGATGATTGTGCAAAGGCCCTCGGCCCGCATCACCGCCGCCAGTTGGGCCAATGCGCCGGCCGTCGGTTCGGCCAGCGTGCTGCCGGCGGGGACAATCGCGCCGGCCACCTCGAACCCATAGGCCGCGGCGAAGTAGCCCAGGTTGTCGTGGTTGGTCACCAGAACGCGCCGCTCCGGCGGAATGATGGCCAGCGTCTCGCGCAGTTCGGCGTCCAGCGCCGCCAGTGTCGCGTCATAGGCAGCGGCGTTGGCGTCATAGGCGGCGGCGTTGGCCGGGTCGGCCGCGCCCAGGGCCTGCCGGACGTTCTCCACCCACCGGCGCACGTTGGCGACATCCTGCCAGGTGTGCGGATCGGCCACGCCCGCAGCGTGTTCGTCGCCGCCCGGCGCTCGCGGCCTGATGCCGGCTGAAACGGGCACGAGCGGCGCGTCGCCGATGGCCTCCAGATCGCCCACCAACCCCTCCTCCAGATTCCAGCCGTTGATGAAAATGAGATCGGCGTCGGCCGCGGCGGCCAGATCGGCCGCGCCGGGCTGGTAGCCGTGGGGGTCCTGCCCCGGCTGCATCAGGACAGTCAGATCGATGGCTTCGCCGCCCACCTGCCCCACCACGTCGCCGATGATGCCGGTCGTCGCCACAACGCGCAGGCGGCCGCCGTCCGCCACACGCGCCGTGATGGTCGGCATCACGGGCGCGCCCGTGGCCTCTCCGGCGCCCGCCGCCCCGCCACAGCCGAACAGCGACAACGCGACGAGAACGGCCATGATGAACAGACCCAACCGGACGCGGCGGCCGGTAAATATGGTTCGCAAGGGGTGCTCCTTTTTCTTGTGGCGCGGCCTTCCAAGGTATCGAATCGGGTTACTTTCGCGCCGACACAATTACTTATTGATACTTTGTACCAATTATAGAGGCAGCGTCCTCCATCGTCAAATGATCGCCGGGGAGCAGGCGCGCCGGGATGAGCAACACCCGTTGAACCGCGCGCGCGAAGCACGTATAATGACGGTAGTTCCAACGCATCGGAGAGCACATGACGGAAGAAACAAGGCGAGAACCCGATTGGCTGCCGGGGGCCGTGCAACTTGACCGGCCGTCGGTGGCGCGCATCTATGACTATCTGCTCGGCGGCTATCACAACTTCGAGATCGATCGCCGGACGGCCGACCGGTTCGCCGCGCTTTTTCCCGATCTGGTGCTGACGGCCCAGGTCAATCGCGCCTTTCTGCGGCGCGCGGCCTCGTTCGTGGTGGCCCAGGGGATCGATCAGTTCATCGACCTCGGATCGGGGATTCCCACCGTGGGCAACCTGCATGAGGTGGTCCAAGGGCACAACGCCGACTCGCACGTGGTCTACGTCGATATCGAGCCGGTCGCCATCGCCCACAGCGAGGCGCTTCTGGGCGATAATCCCCGCGCCGCCGCCATCCTGGCCGACGTGCGCCGGCCGAGCGACATCCTCGATCACCCCACGACAAAAGCGCTGATTGACTTCTCACGCCCCGTGGGGCTATTCGCCGTCGCCCTGATGCACTACATCACCGATGAAGACGAGGCGCGCCGGGTCATCGGGACGTTCAAGGATGCTCTGCCGCCGGGCAGCTACCTGACCATCGGCGTCTGGACTACCGACGACGCGCCGCGCGACGTAATGGAGAAATACGCCGAGATGAGCCAGGTGCTGACCACGCCCGGCCGGCCGCGGGAGCGGGCCGCCGTCCTGCGCTATTTTGAAGGATTCGACCTGGTGGAACCGGGCCTCGTTCATAGCCCCGCGTGGCGGCCCGATGGGCCGGATGACCTGCTCTTCGACGAGCCGCAACGCAGCGTCACCTGGGTGGGGGTGGCGCACAAACCATAGGGCATCGCAAGTCATGGGGAACGGCGAGGAACGCGCGGCCAACCCGCGACACGTCGAGTCCATTGCCGCCGCGTGGCGATTGGCGACCGACAACATCGCCTACATCCCGCTGCCTTCCCGCGACATCCGCAATCGATTCGAGCAATTGACCGCCGCGGCGTTGGCCGTCGTCCGGCCCGACACCCCCCGCGAGATTGCCCTGGAGCAGGGGCGCGTCATCGGCCGGGCGCTGGTGGCGTTGAATCTCTTCAAGCCGGAAGCGCTGGAGCGCACCGTGGCCTGCCTGGGCGTGGAACTGGCCGACGCCGGCGCGCCACAACAGTTGGGCTTGTTGCTGGCCGGGATTGCCGGCGGTTTCGTCGCGGCGGCCGAAACGGCCCTTCTGGCCCAGCAGGAAGCCATCGGCCAGGCGGCGACGCTGGCGCTTCGTCAGGCCCAAAGCGAACTGGCGACTTCCCGCGACCGGCTGGCGGAGACCAATCGGGAACTATCGGATCAGATCGACGAACGCACCCGCGCCGAACAGGCGCAACGCGCCCTGACGGAGCGGCTGAGCCGACTGCGCGAAATCGATCTGGCCATTCTGTCGGCCGAATCACTACCCGCCATCGTCAATATCTCGGTCGATTATATTCGCGCTCTCATCCCGGCCATCATCGTCAACATGCTTCTGCTGGACGTCGCCAACCGGCGCTCCATCGTACTGAGCAGCACAAACGCCGCCTACCCGGTCGGACGAGACATGGAGATCACAATGACCGACGCGCTGGAAGAGATGAAGGCCGGGAAGATCGTCTATCTGCGGGATCTTCGCCGGCTGCGTCACCATTCCGCCGGCATGGCCGAGGTCGCCGATCTGGGCGGCCGGTCGCTGATATCTGTCCCGTTACGATTCGAGGAAGAGTTGCTGGGCGGGCTGGTCATCATCCTGGGCGAAGTGCGGGAATTCAGCAAAACCGAGATCGATATCGCCCGCGAGATCGCCGATTCGGTCGCTGTCGCCTTTCAAAACCAGCGGCTGCTGGAGGCGGAGCGCGCAGCCCGCGAGCGCGAGGAGATATTGCGAGAGGTCGCCGCCAGCCTGACGCTTGGCCTGGGGCAGGACGCCTTGCTCCACCTGATTCTCGACCAGCTCGATCGCGTTATGATCAATCACAGTTCGGCCATTCTGCTAATCCAGGATGGCGTTCCCGCCGTCGTCGCCCACCGCGGCCCGCCAACCCTGCCCAAACGGCTCAACGAATTAGTGCAAACCCAGCCGCTTTCGATAACGTCGGTGCTTGAATCCGGCCAATTGAAGCTCATTAACGACACTCACGCCTCGCCCGAATGGACGATAATCGAGGGATTCGAATATATTCGGGCCTGGATAGGGGTGCCGCTGCTGGTAAAGGGAGAGTGCATCGGCGTCATGACCATCGATCGCAACAGGCCGGACGCTTTCACCGCGCAGGACCAGGACATGGCCATGACCTTTGCCAACCAGGCGGCAATCGCCATCGACAACGTCCGCATGTTCACCCGGCTCCAGACCTACGCCGGGCAACTGGAGGAGGGCGTCCGCGTGCGTACGCGCGATCTGGAAGTGCTCTACGGCATCACGGCGACGGCCGTCGGCAATCCCGAGATGGACAACCTGCTGCACCGCTCGCTGCAACTCATGGTCGATGCGTTTGAGTGCCCGGCCGCGGCCGTCCTCCTGCTCGACGGGGAGACAAAACAGCTTCAGCCGGCGGTTCTGCCGGATAGGGCCGACGAAGAGCTGAGCAAGTTGTGGCAGAGCCTGCCACTCGATCATCCGCTCCTCGCCCGCCCACTGCGGAACGACAAGCCGATCGTCTTGCGCGGAGCCGATCTGCCCACCGGATGGAGCCGAAAGGCCGACCTGATTGCCGTCACGGCCCCGCTGCGTTCGCGTGGCCGGAAGTTCGGCGTGCTGTGCCTGCTGTGGGACGATCCGCGGCGCTACGATGCTATCCCCGAGACGCTGCTGGTGACCATCGCCGATCAGATCGGCGCGGCGGTCGAGAACATCCGGTTCCATCAGATCGTCCGGCAAACGGCCATCATCGAGGAGCGGGAGCGCCTGGCCCGCGATATCCACGATCAGGTAAACCAATCCATCTACAGCGCCGGTCTGTTCGCCGAGGCGGCGCGCGACGCGGCCGCGGTGGGCGACCTGCCCAAGGTTCGGCAGCATACCGGCTCGATTCTGCGCATGACCAATGAGGCGATGCGCGAATTGCGCCTGCTCCTGTTCGAGCTTCGCACCGAGGCATTGGCGCGGCGCGGTCTGGCAAACGCCTTGCGCGAGCGACTCAAAACGGTCGAGCACCGTCTCTACATCGACGGCGAGGTTCACGCTCCGGAACTGAGTGATATTCCCGTCGCCGTCGAGGAGGCGTTCTACCGTATCGCCCTGGAGGCGCTCAGCAACGTCTTGCGCCACGCCCACGCCGACCGGGTGGACATCACTCTCGCGGTGGAAGCCGGCGAGCTTGTCATGATCATCGCCGACGACGGGGGCGGCTTCGATCGGGATGCGGCCGCGGGCACGGGCGGCATGGGATTGGCGAGTATGCAAAAACGTATCGACAAGATCAACGGCGTCCTGTCACTAAATTCCGGCAAGAATGGGACGCAGCTTATTGCCCGGGCGCCGCTGGAGCCATGAAGCGGCAGCGCCCCCCGAAATGGGTCGCCGGTATGGGAGAAGCAGCTATGACGGAAGCAATACGGTTGTTGATTGTGGACGATCACGCCATCGTGCGCGAGGGGATGTGCGCGATGCTGGAGATGAAAGAAGGGATGCGCGTGGTCGGCGAGGCGGGCGACGGGTTCGAGGCCGTGGAGATGGCGCTGAAATTGTCCCCCGACGTGATCCTGATGGACCTGCAGATGCCGCGCAAAAACGGCATCGGCGCTATTCATGAGATCATCGAACAGCAGCCCGACGCCCGCATCCTGGTGCTGTCGAACTTCAGCGAAGACGCCCAGATCGCCGAATCCATACGCGCCGGCGCGCAGGGATATCTGCTCAAAACGGCCAGAGGGGAAGACCTGGTCAAGGCCATCCGCCAGGTTTACGCAGGCGAAACGCCGCTGAACCCGTTCGTCGCCCGCCGCATGATCTCGTCCTTCATTCCCCGCAACGACGAACCGCGCCTGGCCGATGTGCTGACCGAGCGGGAACTGATGATCCTGCCCCTGGTGGGTCGCGGTCTAAAGAACCGGGAGATCGGCGAGCAACTACGCATCACCGAGCGCACGGCGGGAACCCACATCGGCAATATGATTCGCAAGGCGGGCGTGGAAAACCGGGTGCAGCTGACCCGAATGGCCGCGCGCCAGGGGCTGATCTCGATCCATTCCGATGACTAAACTGACGCGAGATCAGACCCCGACGGGCGGCCGGGCGCTCATTCCTGGACGTAGTAGCCCATGCCAACGACGCCGGGTCCGACGTTCGCGCCAATCACCGGGGTCAACTCGTTGACGATCAGCTCTTCCGGGGCGGCTTCCGAGCGCACCCGACCGGCGATGTAGAGAGCGTCATCGGCCGCGCGGGCGTGGATGACCCCGGCATGAACGTGCTTCTTGCCTCGCATCTCGTCCAGCACCAGATCGAGCATGTGCTCGATGGCCTTGTTCTTGGTGCGAATGGACGCCAGCGGCTCGATCTTGCCGTCTTCCAGATGCAATACCGGCTTGATCGACAGCACGGAGCCGACGAGTCGCTTCGCGCCGCCGATGCGGCCGCCCTTGTGGAGATACTCCAGCGTATCGACGACGAACATGACGCGCAGGCGGGGCGCAAGGTCTCGCACGTGGGCGGCCACTTCCTTATAGTCGTGACCCGCCGCGGCATGGCGAGCGGCAGCCACGGCGAGCAAGCCCAGACCCAGCGAGACGGAGCGCGAATCGACGATCTCAATCGGATAATCGCCCATCGCCTGCGCGCCCAGATGGGCCGACTGCAACGTGCCGCTCAGATACTCGGACACAAAAATGGCGACGATGCTCTCCGCTCCCTCGGCCACTTTCTGGAAATGCTCGGTGAATTGCCCCGGCGCGGGTTGCGATGTCTTCGGCAAGTCCTTCGACTGCGGCAAGCGCTCGTAGAACGCCTCGGTCGAAATGTCGATCTGATCGAGCAGGCTCTTGCCTTCCCAATTCAGGATTTGGGGGATGACGTAAATGTTGTGCTCTTTTATAATATCGACCGGCAGATTGGCTGTGCTGTCGGTCACAATTGCAACTTTCGCTTTGGACATGACGCCCATTTCTCCTTGCAGTGAGATAGTAATCGCCGCGCCGGGCGCGAGCGGAAAGATTGTAAGAGAGGGCGGGGGAATCGTCAACCGGCAACCGAATAGGGGGAAACCCCCATCGGAAAATAAATAAAATACGTAGGAAAAATCACCATTTCACTCATTTTATCCTGGCGAGATGGTGCTACTCTAGCTAGTGTTATTAGGAGGCAGACGGGGTGAACCGGTCTAAAAAAGCCTGGTGATGATAGTCACCGGGTTTTTTGTTTCTCGTGCCCCTATTCATACTTCAGGGCAGTCATGGGGGCCAGCGTGGCCGCGCTCAGCGCCGGGTAGAGGCCCGACGCCAGCCCCATGAGCGTGGCGAAGAGAAGGGCGGAGAGGGGCAGCCACAACGGTGTGACGACGGCCGACGTGGGCGGCAGCCCGCCCGTCTCCACCGCCTGCCCGGCCATATAGCTGATGACCAGCACGTTGAGCACTTGTCCCAGCGTCCAACTGATGAGCACGCCGCCCAACCCGCCCAGAAAGCCGATACCCGCCGCCTCGCCCAGGAAGATCGCCAGCACGTGACGGTTGTTGGCCCCCACAGCCTTCATCAGCCCAATCTCCCGCGTCCGCTCCAGGATCGCCATCGTCATGGTGTTGGCGATGCCGATGGCCGCCACCAGCAGGGCGATGGCCCCCATGGCGCCGAAGGCCACTTGCAACACCCGATAGAAGCCGCTGATCCCTTCCACGAACGATTGCGGCGACCACGCCTGGAAGCCCAGCGTGGTGATCTGATCGGCCACGTCGAGCACCTGGTCAACGTCGGCCACCTTGACGATCAGCGTGTTGTAGCCGTTCTTGTCGCGGTCGATGCGCTGGCCGGTGGCCCAGGCGTTATAGCCGTCCAGATCGCTCATGGGCATGAAGATCGACCAGTCCGGCTCATCCTGTATCTCCGACAGCACGCCCACAACGCGCGCCCGCGTCGTCTTGCGAATCTCCGTGCCTTGCTCGTCCCATTTGATCAGTTCGATGGTGAGCGTCTGGCCGTAGAGGTCGGGCGGCGGCGGCGGTTCCTGCCCGGCGCGCGCCCGCGGGTCATAGAAGTTGTTGGCCACCTGCGAGCCGACGATGACCGTGCCCCGCGTCAGGGCCAGTTCCCCCTGTGCGGCCTCCACGCCTAGCGCGCTCAGGTCGCTCGTGCCGACGCCGATCATCGAGCCGCCGCCTTCCAGCCGCCCCACCTGGATGGTGGCCCCGCCCATAAAGTAGTCCTGGGGGATGACGGCCGTCACGCCGGGGATGGCGGCGATCGTGTCGATGGCCGCCTGATTGAGCGGCGCGGTCTGCTCCATCGGCACACCGCCCGGCCCGGTAGCCATGACCGGCCCCTCCGTGAAGCCGGGATAGACCATGACGCGCGTCAGGTCGCCGATGCCGCCCAGTTGCGACTCGGCGTTCTGCTGGAGGCCGACGCCAAGCGAAACCAGCAGCACAACGGCCGCCGTGCCGATGATCACACCGACGGTCGTCAGGGCCACGCGCCCCTTGCGCCGCGCCAGGTTAGACCAAATAAGCGTCAGCAGATCGAAGAATCTCATGATAGATAGCTCATCCCGGCGGGCCGATTGACTCCGGTTCGAGAGGGACGAACTCCTCCCCGGCCGGTTGGTCGCCGGCCGGATCGCTGCCCAGACCAAACAGCCCGCGCAGGAAGCGCCACAGCCGTTCCAGCAGCGACTCCTCGCCGCCGCTCCCGCCGTCGGTGGGGAACTCGCCCCCGCCCTCGATGCCCTCGCCGGGAATCGCTCCCGGATCGACAGGCTCCATCGGAATCTCCTCCATTACGTCCACCGTCAGGGTTTGGGTGATGACCGCGGGCTGGTTGAAGTCGTCGGTATAGTTGACACTCAGCAGCAGCTCCAGCGGCCCCGCCTCAAACGGCGTGATGAGCGCGTCGAGCGGGAAGAATCCACCCGATTCCAGCGCGCCGACGAAAATGGCATTGTTGGCCAGTTCGCTATTCTCGGCCGTCACAGTGAAGTTGCCGAAGACGACCGAGGCGCGGCCGGTATTGACCAGCTGCAACGGCAAGCTGCCCTGCTGCCCGGCGAAGAGAGGCGGCGGCTGGGTATAGAACCCCATCTCCACCTGCGGCGTCTGATAGACCAACAAGGTGATGACCTGATCATCCACGTAGCCGGCTCCCTTGTCGTCGGTATAGACGAATGAAACCTTCACCGGATACGCGCCGGGCTTGGTGGTCGTATTGACGATGAGCCGCTGTGTCACCTCGCGGTTTTCGCCGACGGCCAGATTGCCGATCGTGCTGACGTTCGACGAACCGATGGGAGCAAACTCGCTGAACTGGCCGCCCGCGCCCGCCAGCCCGCCCGGTTCGGGCGTGCCGTCCACGGTGGAGCCGCCACCGCTGCCGCCGCCCAGAATGAGCGTGATGTTGCGCGCGTTGGCCTGTCCCTGATTCTCCACTCGCATCGTCAGCGCGAACTCGTTGCCCGGCTGCAATTGGGCCGGGTCGGTGGTGCTGCTGGTGACGAGCAGTTGCGGCCGCTGGCGAGGCCCCGCGGTGGGCGTCAGGGTCGGCGTGGGGGTGGCCGTGGCCGCCACGCCGCCGCCCGAAGGCACAACCGGGAACGTCAGCTCGAACGTCGATTCATAGCTCTGCCCGTTGACGTCGGTATAGGTGGCGACAACCTGGAGCACGGCCGTGGCCCGGCCGCGCAGGTCGGTCGTGGCGAAGAGCGGCTGCCAGAAGCGGGCCGTCTGACCCGCTCCCAATGTTCCCAGGGCGCGCACACCGCCCGTCTCGCGGGCCACAAAATCGCCGGCGGGGAACGTCGCCACCACGTTGGTGGCGGTCGCGCCCCCGGCGTTGGCCAGGGTCATCTCGAAGTCCAGGTTCTGGCCGGGGGTGATCTGCGGCGCGCTGGCCCCATAGGAGTTGACGACCAGCAGCGGCCGGATAAACGCCGTCGGCGCGGGCGTGGCCGTCTCCACGGGCGTGGCCGTCGGCCCGATCGGGGCGACGACGTTAAGCGCATTGGGCAGGTCGGTTGTGGCCCCGTCGGGGTTGACCACGCGCACGCCATAGCGGCCGACGGGCAATCCCGGCGGGACCGTAGCCCGGAGCACGCGCCCGCTGACGAAAAACGTCTCCAGACCGCCGAAGTTATTTAGCACGACCACGGAGCCATCGACAAAGCCGCGGCCGGTGACGATCAACTCCACCTGCACGTCGTTGACCACCGTGCCGGGCTGGACGGCCATGATAGTGAGCGCCCCATCGTCCGTGGGCGCCGCGGTGGGTTCAGTTGTCGCCTGCGGCGCGAGCGTCGGCGTCGGCGTATCCGCCTGGGCCGACACGGCCGCTCCCGGCGCGGCCGTCAGGAGAAGCAGAAACACGAACAACCCCAGTTGCAACACCAGTTGCAGCGCCTTCCCGCCGATTCGTGCGAAACGATTATTCATAAGCTCTACTCAACAAATAGCGGATCGGAAAACAATCCGCCAATGACACTAATTATACCCCCGTTACCGCTTGATACTCCTCGGCGCTCACGATCCGGCCATCGAGCAGAAATACCTGGTGCGTCGCATAGGCGGCCATGCGCGGGTCGTGGGTGACAACCAGCACGGTGCGGCCGTCGCGGTGCAACTCGGCCAGCAGCTCCATGATGCTCTGGCCGCTGGTTGTGTCCAGATTGCCCGTCGGCTCGTCGGCCAGCACCAGCCGCGGCTCGTTGACCAGCGAGCGGGCAATGGCGACGCGCTGCTGCTGCCCGCCCGATAGCTCCGTCGGCTTGTGGAGCCGCCGCTCGGCCAGCCCCACCCGCTCCAGCAACGCAAAGGCCCGCTTCTGCCGCTCGCGCCGCGATACGCCCGCAAACCGCATCGGAAAGGCGACGTTCTCCCAGGCGCTGAGGCTGGGGATCAGATTAAACGATTGAAAGATGAATCCGACAAAGCGGCGACGATAGGCCGCCAGGGCGTTCTCATCCAGTTGGTCGAGCGCATGGCCGCCCACGGTGATGTGGCCGGCCGTCGGCCGGTCCAGCCCGCCCAGCAAATAGAGCAGCGTGCTCTTGCCCGAACCCGACGGCCCCATGATCGCCTGGAACGTTCCCGCGGCAATGGCAACGTCTACCCCGGCCAGTGCGTGGACAACCGTCGCGCCCATTGCAAAGGATTTACGCAGGCCACTGGTGACGATGAACTCCGCGGACGGGACCGTGGCGGTTGTCGGCAGGGTTGAACCGTTCGTTGCTTGCACGTCCATGAGCGATCGATCGTTCCGCGCGGCCGGCTACATGAAGGGCCGGATAACGGTCAGGCCGCCGAACTGGGCCATGATTGCCCCGGGCAGCGCTCGCAAAACCAGCACGATGAGCACCGTCAGCAGCACCGCGGACCAGCATTTGACCGCGGGCAGTTGGCTGCTGAGACGAACACCGATTACCAGCAGGACAATCTGCCAGAGGAGATAGATATCGACGTTGGAGAGGACCCCGGCCAACAGGGCGCGAACAAACCCCTCGCCCGCCGGCGCAAAGCCCGACAGCCCCGGCGCGCCGATCAGGCGATCGGTCAGGAGCATGGCGACGAGCTGCACGACATAGCGCACCACAATCGGCATACTCGACCAGGCGACCCCGTTGAGCGTCGCCCCGCTGGTTCCTCTTCCCCCGAACAGCGTCAGAATCAGATGCAACAGCCAGCTCGTCACCAGCCAGACGACAACTACCCCCAGAGCTGCGCCAAGCGCCGGCAGCAGATAGTTGAATGTGGGGTTGTTGGTGGCCGTCACCGCCTGCATGAACTGCGCCTGCTGCTCCGGCGTGTAAAACTCAAAGCCGGGCGGCAGGGTCAACTCGCCCGCGGCCGCCGCGGCGGCCTTGAACGACCCCGCGACCAGCGCATGGGCCACGGCCGCCAACACCAGCAACAGGATCGGCGCGCGCCAGATCGGCCGGCTGCTCTCCGCCACGCGGGCCAGCGCCGAGCGCGGCCGGAACAGGACGGGCAGGGCCAGATCAAAGCGCCACGCCCCGCCTCGCGTCGTCGTTAAAATGAGTTCATCGTCAGCGTTCATCAATCGGTTCGAGTACGTCTTTTTGGGTTTCGCGGCTGTGTTGTTCGATTCGAGGCGACAAACCCGAACTATAGCCGATGCGTCGGCCTTGTGCTACACCGCTCATCCGCCCGCAAGCTTGGCGGCGCGTCAGGGCAACGGGAAAGCGCGCGCCTCCAGAAAAGCGGTGTCGCCGCCGCCGACCAGCCCGGCGCGAACAAGTTCGGGCCACGTGTAGAGCGCGACGGCCGTCCGGTAGGTTCCGTCGGGCAGATCGGCCGGGATCGGCAGGGGATGGAACGTGACGAAGCGGTCGCCCGGCCGCCACTGGACGCTGTCGAAGCCGGGGCCATCGTGCTGGGCCGCCACGGCTCCTGCCTCGTCGAGGAGATACGCCCCGAAGTGGTAGAGCGCCGCCGGCCGGTCGGTCACGTCCCACGTCAGGGCCACCGTCGTCTCCTCGCCGGGTGTCAGATCGTCGGAGAAATAGCCGACCAGGTCGAGGCCCGCGTCCCAGCGAGCAATGGCCGGGGAGGCGGGCCGATTCTCCGGCTCAACCCGCTCATAGAACTGCCACGTCTGGTCCCGCACCTGCACCTGCTCGTCCGGCAGCGGCCGTGCCCCGGCGGCCAGCGCGTAGGACGCCGAACTGCCGGGGCGTGCGTCGAGATAGACGCCGCAGGGCATCGGCAGCGGCAGCGACAGGTCGCCGTCGGCCAGGATCACCCGCTCCGGATCGACGAACTCCTGCAACAGCGCCAGGTCGGAGTTCTCCACCTGATGGCCGTGGCCGAGGCCAACCAGCCGGCACGCGGGCCGCTCGTCCAGCAGGCGGCGGGAAGCATCGATGATCGTGCGGGCGTGGCGCACCTGGAGATGCGGCTCGTTGCCGGCCGCCCGTGCGTCCTGATAGCGCAAGGTGAAAAAGACCTGATAGGCAAACACGGCCAGGAACGGCAGAGGCAGCAGCAAGGCAACGCCCGCCCATGCCCGCCGCGCCGCCGCCGAACCGGCGCGCGCGCGCCGCCCCTCCGCCAGCCGTTGGGCAGTATCCAGCCCGATGCCCAGGATCATGAAGTGCGCCGGCCACTGGCCGATCAGGTAATAGTTCTGCAAATAGACCGACGCGCGCAAATAAAACAGCAAGGGCAGGAAGAACCACAGCAGAAGCACCGTCAGGGCGACGAAATCGGATGACCGGCCGCCGGCCGCCGGCGAGATACGAAATACGAAATACGAGATACGAGAGATCGCCCCACCCCGTTTGTCACCCGCTATCCGCCACCTGCTACTGATCCAGCGCCCCACAACAACGGCCAGCGTCCCCAGGAACAGCGCCGTCATCAGGGCGTCGAAGGCGACCACGCGCGGCACGGAACGAAAGAGGCCCTGGGCGTGGATGAGGTCGAGGCTGAGCAACGCCGCCGCGCCGCTGAACGTCGTCTCCTGCCCGGCCACCTCGCCGATGGAGCGAATGTCGGCCCACCTCGTGCCGATCTGGTAGACAAGATAGGGCAGATAGAGCATGGCAAAGACGGCCGCGCCGAGCAGCACGTGGCGCAGGCGCGCCCGCCGCCGGAAGAGGAGCAGCGACAGACCAATCGTCAACAGCTGGACAGCCGTCCCCGGATGCACCTGGGTCATGGCCGCCGCGGCGGCAAAGGAGACGATCAGATAGACGGGGTGCGGCCGTTCGGCCAGGTAGAGCAGCAACCCGCCCAGCGCCAACGCGGCAAAGGGCGGAGCCATCGTCTGGTTCCAGATAAGCTGGCTCCAGTTGACGGCCCACGGGGCGACGGCAAAGGCCGCCATCCCCCACAGGGCGGCGCGGCGGCCGAACAGCCGCGCCAGCACGAAACCGGTGGCGCCCACGGCCAGCAACCCGCCCGCCAGCGTCAGCAGCGAGACGGCCAGAATATCTTCCCAAAGCCACAGCGCAGCGGCATAGAGATACTCGATCATCGGCGGGTTCACAAAGCCGACCGACGACTTGTTGGCCGCCAGCGGGATCGACCCGCCATTGACCCAGCGCATGGCTGTGTTCAGCGTGAACGCCTGATCGCCCCAAAGAGGGGTCGTGTCCAGGCCGCGCAGGCGGAGCGCCGACGCGGCGAGCAGAATAACCGCGCCCAGCCAAACGCCCGCCGATCCGGGCACGTGTCGGAGAAAGTTCCGTTCCCTCAATGGCTCCGCCTTTCACCCATTCGCCGAAACAATCGAAAATCCGTGCAATCCGAACCCTCGCCCCCGTCAGACATCGAACCTCGGCCGGGGCGAGCGCAGCATCCGCATGCCGTTGGCCGTCACCAGCAGCGACGTGCCCAGGTCGGCCAGCACGGCCAGCCACATGCTGCCGCCGCCGGCCAGCACCAGCACAAAGAACACAACCTTGATGCCGATGCTGAGCGCCACGTTGACGCGCACCGTGTTCATGGCCGCGCGCGCCAGCCGGACGGCGAACGGCAACTGCCGCAAATCGTCGCCCAGCAGCACCACGTCGGCCGTCTCCAGCGCCTGCGCGGTGCGCCCCAGCGCCAGCCCAACCGAGGCCGCGGCCAGCGCCGGCGTGTCGTTGATGCCATCGCCGACCATGGCCACATCCCCGTATTTCTCGCGCAATTCTTCGACCGCGGCCACCTTGTCGGCCGGAAGAAGGCCGGCGCGAACGTCGGTCAGCCCGACCTCGGCGGCGATGCGCTCGGCCGTGGCGGCGTGGTCGCCGGTCAGCATGACCAGCGGGGCAACATCCATCTTCGACAGCTCGGCCATCGCCTCGGCCGCGCCCCGGCGCGTGGTGTCGGCCAGCGCGATATAGCCGCGATAGGCATCCCCATCGCTCACCAGCACCGTCGTCAGACCTTTGGCGTCGGCGGCGGCGATGGTGTCATGATGCGGGTCGTGGGTGGCGTCGTCCTCAAACCAGGCGTGGCTGCCGACGGTGACGGTGCGGCCGTTGATCCGGCCGCTGATGCCCCTCCCGGTCAGCGCGGCCACGTCCGTCGACGCATAGCGATCGCTCACCCCGCGGGCGTCAGCCGCGGCCATCACCGCGCCGGCCAGCGGGTGCTCGCTCCGCCGCTCGATGGCCGCGGCCAAAGCCAGCACATCGTCGCAAGCCTCGCAAGCCT
>JACDJA010001103.1_pt1 | contig 24241 bp, 19 predicted proteins | sample 7449241 | NCBI WGS metagenome assembly JACDJA01 (sample SAMN14253289, study PRJNA609438) | sludge metagenome | isolation source: initial anaerobic sludge | collected 2018-12-20 | reverse complement strand
GTCCTGGGATCGCGGTCTGTTGATCGTGGCCGTTGGCGGCGCGGCCACAGGCGCAGCGGTTTTGCGCGGCGCTGCTGGGCTAGGCTGAGATGCAGGCCGCGTGGCCGCCTGGGCCGCTTGCGTTGCTCGCGCCTTGCCCGATACAGTTGGGCTTCTGCCTGGCTGCGGCGCCTGGGTTTTCCCGGAAGGTCCCTGGTTTGTCCTGGACGCCGCCGATGGGCTTGGCTGGCGCAGGTTGCTGCGCGGGGCCGCAGTGCTTGCGGCCTGCGCCGCCGCTGATGCGCGCGGTAAGTTGACCTGCCTCCCACCCTCCGCAGGCCAGTCGTGATACAGCGTATTGAGCACTTGAGCCCGTTTGCCATCCACTGGCTGGCCCACCAGGGACTCCGATACTGTCTGGTCAGGCGCGAACAGATCGTCCACCGAGCGTGCATCGCTGATAATGACCCGGATTTGGCTGGCCGACTCCAGTTCCATCTGCGGCCGGCCTTCGTACATCGTCACCACGCCCGTCACCCGCACCGACTTGCCCACATACGCCAGCGGTTCAACCCCCAGTACCTGCATCTCCTGCAAAACCCGTGACCAGACAACCACGGTCAGCGTCCGTTTGGGATATTCGCCAAAATTAAGAAACAGGTAGGGCGTGCCGGTGTTTGTCCGGCCGGAGAAGTACTGACTGATACGGCCGATGACCTCGATACGGCTGCCGACATACTCGCTCAGCGCGCCCACGCTGGTGGCATCGACCACTGGATATTGGCGGCGGATCAGCCCGGCCGCGGATGGGCGGCCCTCCAATCGAGGCGGGTATGGGGATGGCTTGGCGACGACGTGGGTAGCCGCTTCACCGCTGCCGGCCAGAAACACGTCCAGCGTGGGAATGGCGCCGAAGTCATCGCGGCAGATCAGGCGAAAGCGTTCGACCAGCGCCGCCAGGCCTGCGATGCCGGCCAGATCGGCCAGAAGCGGCGACGCGTCCGGTTCGATGAAGTCAGCCTGGCGGAAGAGCAGATTGTCGCCATTATCGTACTTTCGCCACAGACTGGGCTGTTTGCTCAGCCCCTGCAAGGCCAGATAGATGGTGATGATGGCGAAACGATCGAGCCGCGGGTTGTAGTGTTGATTGGCGCGGCCTGGATGCTGGTAGTTGACATGTCCGATCTCTGCCACGCGCACACCTGCCAACTCAGGCAGGAACATGCCATCGTAATCGATCAAGCGCAGGCGGCCTTCCTCCAGGATGATGTTGCCGTGCTGCAGGTCGCCATGTGCAACCCCCAACTGCTCAAGCCGTACGGCAAGCCTCCGAATCTCTTCGGCCAAAGCGAGCAGCGCTGCCGGCTTGTAGAGACGATCCTGAATGTAGGAACCCAGCAACTCTCCCTGCACCCAATCCATCTTGACAATCGGATACCATCCCTGGCCGACGCGGATACCTGGGGCCATATATTCGGCGCGCACGAAGATCGGGTCGGTTGGCTTCGACCACAGTCTCTGCATAGCCGAGTAACGCCGCGGAAGGTCGGGCAGATCTTGCTTGAAACATCGCACCGCCCATTGCACCGTCCCTGCCAGCGCGGGGTCAACACGCCCGCGCACAGCAGATCCTTCGCCGTTGGTACTGAAGCGAAAGGTGGTGGCAAAGCCGCCGGAATAGGGTTTGGGCAGACCCAACGGCGTCAACTCGACCGCGCTCCGCTTCAGGTCGGCATCCTGAAAGGCCGTCCAGGCGTTCTGCACGGCCAGCATATAGGCGTCGCCGGTTGGAAAGAGCATCGCTTTACTCTACGTCCGATGCGCCCATCACGTCGCCAGAAAGGCGAACGATGATGCAGGTGGCGTCGTCGTTGCGCACGCGACCCGTTGCCCGCATTTCGTCCAGCCAGGCGCGAAACATCCGCTGATCGAGCAGCGCGCCAAGACTGCGCCAGGGCTTGCCGCCGTGCCCGGCGTCAGCCAGGAACCAGGCGGCCAATGCGTCGGTGGCCAGGATGAAGCTATCACCAGCCTGCCAACGTCCCGACAGCGCCCGGATATGTGCCTGGCTATTGCGGGCCAGGTGGCTGCTCAGCAGCGCCGGCGTGTCGGTGAATTGCTCTGGATGTTGCAGCGGAAAGGCTGCCAACAGCAAATCCGCCCGCATATGAAACAAACAGGCGTCTCCGGCTGCCAGCGCTTGCCATTCACCCTCAGGCGTCGCTCTATCGGTGCGGTTGTCGCCAGCCAGGTGCAGGCCCATCAGGCTCGTGAACGCGCCCCGCCGCGCCTTCTCTTCGGCATACCAGGGCAGAGGACGGGACAGGACCATACGCCACCAGAAAGGCGCCGCATCTGTCACTGCCCGCCTGAGCCCGCCCGCAGTAACAAATCGGCGGTGCACAAAAGCACGCGCCAGCAACTCCGCCCACTCGCGGGCGAAGCTGCTGGCGGTGGCGCCATCGGTTACCGCCAGGCGCAGAAAGGCGCCGCCATCCTGTGTCTTGGGATAACGATCCCAGGCGTCTTCGTACTCGCGCTCGTCATAGCCCTTACGAGGGGCAGAAAAGGCGCTGATCTTCCAATGCAGCATGCGTTTTCGTTGTGGACGGGCGCTTGTTCTTCTGGCAGGAATGCTAGCGCAGGTTGCTGGGTCGGGTGCCTACCTGCAAGAACTCGATCACGCCAACAGGGTCAGCCTGGTAGAAGAAGCCGCGGCTCATCTCCCCGATGGGATAGCCAAGCTCGCGGGCTCGCGCCTGCATAGCTGGCGGCAGACTGCTGGACATCGTGAAAAGCTGGCGGGCGTACTGGTCGGTGAGGTCGTCTGCTGTCTCAGGGAAGCGAGCAGCCTGTTGGCCTTTGTGCGAAGAGAGATGAACGTTCAGCAGCAGCACGTTGCCATCGGTGGTGGTTACGTTGCGCAGGCTTTCAGCGGCAACCGTGGGGTCGCCGTCAGTTGCTTCGCCATCGGTGATGTTGATGACCACAGGCGGGAAGGCATCGGGATGGCTGCCCACCCAACCTCGCGCCAACGCCTCGGCTTGCCGCAGGGCTTCACACATCGGTGTGCCGTTGTCGGCCACGGGGTCGAACCAGATCGGGAATTTCACCGTATGCTCGATGATCCCGCCCAGCCCATCGTCCAGCTTGCGGGTGCGTTCCTCGACGCGGGCGGGGTTGTTCGCCACCTGGCTGATGGCGGCAATCTCCTGGCCGGCGAGCGCGCCGGTAAAGGCGGCGCCGACCTTGGCGCCGTAACCCAGGACGGCCACATCAAAATAGCCACGGACCTCGTCGCCTTTCGAGCATTCGATCACAAGGTTTTGCAGGGTTCGGTTGATAATGACGGCCAGACCGTCGGCTTTGGTACGATTCTCTTCGCCGCCCCACGGATCGATCATCGACGCTGACTGGTCGATGAGGAAGATGAAGCAGGTGGGATTGGCGCGGCTGATTTCGGCGCTGTATGGCATGGGAACCTCAAGGAGAGCTTAGTGGGAAAGGATTTATCTAGCTTCCTAGTACGGAGAATCTGGGCGTAGGGTTGCAGGCATAGATTGGTCAGACGCTTCTATCCAGAAACAGAAACGGCGCGTCGCTTCGGGCTGACTGACCACAGGAACCATGCCAGGAACAGGGCCATGGCAACTACGCACAGGCCGATACACACGACCATCATGTTCGGTCCCGTCCTCTCGAAAAGTACGCCTATCAAGTAAGGAATGACGATGCCGCCCAGACTGGCGCCCACCAGAAACCAGCGTGTGGTGCTGCCTGTGATCGGCATATTGTGCTCCGCCATGGCCATCAGGGTCGGGAAGACATTGGCTGAAGCCAGCCCCATGCCAAAGGCGGCCACCCAGACTGTGATCGACGCGTCGCTCCCTACCATGAGCAGGCCCAGCGAGACGAACATCCCGGCTACGTCGATGACCAACAAATGGCGCGGGCGAATCCGGGAGGCAACCGGAATGGTGAGCAGGCGTCCCAGGGTGAGCGCTCCCCAGAAGAGAGCCGTGAGGTAGCCGGCCGTCGCCGCGGTGGCCAGATTCGTTTCGACGGCATAGGTATAGATCCAGCCCCCAAACCCCAACTCTGCGCCCACGTAGAAGAAAAAGACAGCAATCAACAGGAGCAAGGGCAGTAAAGGAGGCGGGGTCGCGGCAAGCTGGGCAGCGGCATGGTGATGGGCGGGGCTGGGCAGGCGAAAGAATACGAAGGGGAGCGGGAGTACGAGCAAGGCCAGCAGCCAATAGGTCGCATCGATGTCGCCGGTGCGTGCAATCACCTGAGCGGCAATAATCGGCGCAATCAAAGCGCCAACGCCAAAGAAAAAGTGGAGGGCGTTCAGACGGGGTGCAACGCTGTGGCGCCAAAGCCACACCAACAGGGTGTTGCAGCCTACGTCCAGGGTGCCCATGCCGACGCCGATGATGAACATAATCGCCGCCAACCATACAAGCTGATCCACGAATGGCGTCAGTGCAAGCATCAACGCGATGACCGCCGCCTGGATGGCAATGAGCGGGTGGCCGGGGACACGGTCGAACAGACGCCCGCTGACCAGCGAACTAGCCATATTGCCCAACGCCTGGGCCGTGAACAGAATACCAATCTGACCGATCTGCGAGCCGGTCTGTTCGGCCAGGCCCGGCAGCGTGGGCCCTAGCACGGCAGCCGTCAAGCCCAAGGTGATGAAGGCCAGGAAGTAGGCGTTGGTCTGGGCCTGCGGGGTGACGGCGTTTGCACCGTCAGCGGCTGATTTCATAAGGCAGAATCGAAATAGACGAAGCGGCGCATTGACACTAAGTCAATGCGCCGCTTGCAAAGATGGTGGAAGCAAGGGGGCGCTAGGCAGTTGGTTCTGCCTGGCGTTTCTCGATCAACTGACGGGCCAACTCGGCCCAGGCCCCAAAGTCGGGTGTGCTCATCTCGGGCGCCTGCACGATTTCGGCCAGTCGCTCCTGGCCGGCGGCGATCAGATCTTCGTAGGTGCAGATGCCTGCCTCATACAACCGCTGCTCGAAGACCTTGCCCAAACCCGGCAAAGGCTCGAAGTCATCCACCCTGGCGCCTTGCCAGATCAGACCGACTGTACCGGTCTCCTGAGCCAGACGGTAGGCATCAGTGCGGATGGCGCCGAAATCGAAGCGATTCGACTGGCTTTCGCTCAGGTGGAGACTTGCGCGCATGTCCTCGTCTTTGAGATTGGCAACTTCCCAGAAGGTGCCGATTCCATTGCGATAGAGGCGCTGCTGGAAGACCGATCCGATACCCTTGATCTCTGTCAGTCCCTGCAACTGCGCCGACAGCGTCGGTTGGGTTCCAGCGATGACGGCAGCGGTGGCGGCGCCGCGCTTGTAGGCGGGCAGGTCGTCCAGGGTCGTTGCCAGCGCAGTCGCTTCTACCATTGGGGCCGAAGCCACAACTTGGGCAGTCAGCTCATCGACATTGGCGCGCAACCCGGACATATCTTAGTCACGTTCGTGCAGAACCGTTGCCAGTTCCTCTTTGGTCGCCAGGGTCGCGTCATACTCAGCCTGGACAGCCGCAAGTTGGACCTGGGCCTGCTCCAACTGGCTCTTGAGGTCGGCCATTTCGGTCTGGCCTTGCTGCTGGTTGGAGACAACAGTCGACACGCCGGCCAGCAGCGCACCCATCTTCGCGCCTCGCGAGACTATCGGTGCTTCGACTTCAACATCTTCGACAGGCTCACCTTCCATTGCTTCGGTGGGCTCGGCTTCTGCTTCAGCCGGTAGTGCGACCGCAAGCTGCGCCTGGACCGCATCGAATTGGCTGTCAAGTTCGGCCAACTCGCTCTCGGCGCCGGCCAGCTTGGCTTCGGCTTCCGCTTTGGCCGCCAGGGCAGCCTCTAGCTGAGCCTGCAAGTCGGCCACCTGGGCGTTCAGTCCCTCGACCTGAGCCGAAAGCTCGTTCGTCATCTGAGCGCGGCTGGCAACCGCCGCCAGGGCCAGATCCAGGGGATCGCCGGCTGCGGGCTCAACTTCGGCTTCGATCGCTTCGGCTTCACCCTCCAGCGTGACGCTGGCGGGGATGGCTTCGGCAGCCGTTTCGGGGACAAGGCCTTGCAGTTGCTCGCTGATACCGGCAAGCCTGTTTTCGAGTGCGGTCTGACTGGCCTGAGCAGCAGCCAGCTCTTCATCGACAGCCGAGCGGGCAGCCTGTGCTCCTGACAGCAGGGTCTGGAGATCATTGATTTGGGTTTGCAACGCCTCGTTATCAGCTGCCTGCCTCTCGTTGGCCGCCTGCAACCCGGCGACCTCACTCCTGAGGCTATTCACCTGACTTTCCAGATAGGCGCGGCTCTCGGTTACAGTCTGGAGCTGGTTCTGCAGGTCGATAAGCTTCTGCTGAAGTTCGACAACCTGGCCGTTGCGCACACCCAGTTGTTCCTTCGCCACGGCCCCCTCATTGGCCGCGACGTGCAATTCGGTCTTGAGCGCCTCGACCTGATTACTCAAATCGCCCATCCGCAGCGAAAGCGCGTTGTACTCGAGCGTGCGCTTCTCCAGAGCGGCGGCCATTTCGGCGCTGGCGGACGTCAACATGCTGAGGCTGAGACGCATGTCGGACATCTCGGCGTCAGTCTTCACCTGGACGGCGCTTTGGGCTCGCAGGGCGGCGTCGGCGCTTTCCGTGGAAAGCATCGTTGGATCCATGGCATTGCTCCTTGCCGGGCTCATCCCACGGCCGTCTTATTGGCTCTCATCTCTTCGAGCTGGGCGGTGAGAAGGGCAATGGTGGCGTTAGCATGGGCCAGGGCGTCGTCTTTGACCTTGAGCATGGTCGATGTCAGCACGGCCAGCTCGCCTGCAACCTCGCCACGGGCATTGTGCAGTTTCTTGTCCAGGTCCTGGTTGCTGGCGCCAAGCAGGGACACCTCGCGCTTCAGGGTGGTCAATTCGGTCTGAGTTGCAGCCAGCATCTGCTGCTGATCGGTCAGATCGCGCTGGAGCCGCACGGCGCGGACATAAGCCTCGTTCAGGGCCGTGTCCTTGTTGGCGATGGTTTCGGCGGCAGCCTCGAGATCCTGACGGGCCTTGGAAAGGTCCAGGGCGGTGCCTTCGAGCGTAGCCCGCAGCACTTCCTGTTCCTGCTGAAGGGCCGTATAGCGTTCGTCGCCCTGTTTGATCTGGCTCTCTGTTGCCAGTTTTTCATCCTGCATCGTCTGATAGCTGGTCTGCCATGCAACCAGTTGGTTGCGAGCCTGAGCGAGGTTTGCATCGGCGGCGCTAAGATTGGCTTGCGCCGTCTGCGCTTGCTGCTTGGCATCACTCAGAGCCTTCTCTGTGGTTGCTAACTTGGATTGAGCTTCTTGCAGGCTCGCTTCAAGGCTACGCTGGCGGCCGCGGCTCCTCAGGCCGAAGATCAGCCATCCCAGAATCAGTCCAAGTACTGCGCCAACGAGTAAAGGCTGCCAATATGCCGCCAGCCAACTCTGTAAGGTCATTTTACGCCTCCTATAGATTGTGCCGAATGAGAGAGAGAAAAGGTTGTAGGTTGCAGGAATCATTATACAGCTTGTAAGAATGCATGCAAAACCCTGAGTGCGTATGACCCAAGGTCTTGCGCGACTTCCTTTCGCTTAAGCCCTCTGGTATACTCGTCCGGCATATGGATTCCTTTCATTCTCAGGAAAAGCAACCATCCTCCGATTTGACGACCGCAGACATCCTGGCAGTCGATGGCAGCGAATTCACAGCCGGCGAGGTAGATAGTACATCGGTCGCCGAGCGCACGGGCGGCATCGACCTCGAAGATATCATCCGCGCTGCCCCTGGCGTGATCCGGTCGGCGCAGGAGATATTGAAACGGGTGCAGAAGGCGACTGATCCGGGGAACCTGGCGCCAAAGCGGAAAAAACGGAAATCCACCACCACAAGCCGAAAGAAACCCACCCGCAGTCGCACGACCAAAGCCAAGACGAAAGCTCGTTCTACCGGCAAGGTCAAAGCGAGACCCAAACCCAAGGCGAAACCCAAGAAGCCGAGCGCCCGCGCTGCCGGAAGTACAACCAAGGCAGGGGCCAGGCGTAAGCCCCAGACGAAGGCGAAGCCAAAGTCGAGCGCCCGCGCTGCCAGCAGCAAGAGCCGGGCCAAAACGAGAAAGCCCCCATCGTCTGCAGGCAAGCGCAACTAGATTTCAGACGGCGCCTGAAGGCCACAAGGGGCACATCAAACCTCACCACTCATGAACTGGACGCCGGAACGCATCAGCGACGCGCTAAGTCGCGTCCTGCCCCGCGTGACCCAACCCGCACGCTATATTGGCGGCGAATGGAATAGCATCAGAAAAGACTGGGATCAGGCGCGCAGCCGCGTGGCCCTGGCATTTCCCGACATCTACGAGCTGGGGATGAGCAACCTGGGGCTTGCCATCCTCTATGACATCCTGAACCGGCGCTCCGACGTGCTGGCCGAACGCGTCTACGCTCCCTGGGTGGACATGCAGGCAGAGATGCGGCGCCTGGATCTGCCGCCCTTCAGCCTGGAATCGCGCCATGCGCTCAGCCAGTTCGACATCCTGGCCATCAGCCTGCCCTATGAGCAGCTCTATACGAATGTGCTTTCCCTGCTCGATCTGGCGGGCATCCCCCTGCATTCCTCGGCGCGGCGTGTGGATCACCCGCTGATCCTGGCGGGCGGTTCGGCCATGATCAACCCGGAACCGATGTGGCCGTTCCTTGACGCTTGTTTTCTGGGCGAAGGCGAAGAGGCCATCATCGAAATCCTGGACTGCCATGCTCAGTGGCGCGATGAAGGCCGGGTGGGCGGGCGCGTGGAACTTCTCCGCCGTCTGGCCCGGATCGAGGGGGTCTACATTCCCAGCTTCTACGAGTCGCGCTATGACGCCAGCGGCGCCCTTGCCTCTACCCAACCCAGGGCCGAGTTTGCCGATGTTGCGCCCGCTGAGGTGATGAAGCGCATTGTCGCGGTCATGCCTCCGCCCGTCACCGATTTCATCGTGCCCTATATCGACACTGTGCACAACCGGGCAGCCATTGAAATCCAGCGCGGATGCACGCGTGGGTGTCGTTTCTGCCAGGCGGGGATGATTTTCCGTCCGGTGCGGGAGCGACCCGTGGACGAAGTGTTAGCAGCAGTAGACCGCATGGCGGCGGCCACCGGCTTCGAAGAAATTTCGTTCCTATCGCTCAGTTCGTCGGATTATTCTTCCATCCAGGCCCTGGTGGACGGCGTTGTAGAGAGACACGGCGCCAAGAAGCTCTCGATTAGCCTGCCTTCGCTGCGGATCGAGTCCTTTAGCGTCGCCTTGATGGAGAAACTGGAGAAGGGACGGCGGCGATCCGGCTTCACCTTTGCGCCGGAAGCCGCCAGCGACCGCCTGCGTGACGTGATCAACAAACCCATTGCCACCGATCTGATGCTGCAAACGGCGCACGAGGTCTACAGTCGCGGCTGGACGACGATCAAGATGTACTTCATGATCGGCCACCCTACCCAAACTCTGGCCGATGTCGAGGCCATCGCCCGCCTGGGCCAGCAGGTGCTGCAGATCGGGCGCCAACACATCGGCGGCAAGGCCAAAGTCCACGTCAGCGTCAGCACCCTGGTGCCCAAGCCGCAGACGCCTTTCCAGTGGGCGCGCATGGAAGATGAAGCCACGCTCCGCCAGCATCAGGACCACCTGCGGACGCGACTGCGGCAATCGGGGATGCACCTCAGCCTCAACGCACCGCGCGAGACGGCAATGGAGGCATTTCTGAGCCGGGGCGACCGCAAGCTGGCAGAAGTGATCGAGCGCGCCTGGCGGCTGGGCGCTCGTTTCGACGCCTGGAGCGAGCAGTTCAAGTGGGACGCCTGGCAGCAGGCATTCGCCGAGGCCGGGCTGGACATGGATTGGTACGCGCGCCGCCAGCGCCCGCTGGAAGAACCGCTGCCCTGGGATCACCTCAGCGTGGGGGTGAAAAAGGACTTCATGATCGCCGAGTATCTGCACTCACTGCAGGGCGCCGTCGTGGACGACTGCCGAGATCATTGCTTTTCGTGCGGCATCATTACCCAATTCAAAGACGAGCGCCGGCAGGCGCAGACCGAGCTTGGCGGCGATGGCGGTTGGGGGTGTCCCACCTTTGGCCGCGGGGCCGAGCGGCAGCCGGTCTCGCCTGTTCCTGTGCCTCTCTACTTCAGCGACGAGATGAGTCCCGGCCAAATGGGGCAATTTGCCGAACGCGTGCCCCAGAGACAGCGGATGCTCGCTTTGCGGGAACCATGACCGGCGCCAAATGGGAATCCGTGTTTCCCACTCCGCGTCCACAACCAGCTTGCCTCAGCCGTACACACGCAGTATGAACATCCGTGTTTCCCACTCCGCGTCCACAACCCACTCGCCTCAATCGATCAGGTTCTGGGCTTCTGCCGTGATTTGCGCCCAGGCTCGCTCGACGTGACGGCGCTCTGTGTGTGTCTGGCCGATGGACATGCGCAGGGCATAGCGACCATTCAGTTTGGTGTGGGTAAGGTACATGTCGCCGGAGTGATTGAGCCGCGCAAGCAGTTCTTCGTTGGCGGCGTCGTCGCCAACAAGGCGGAAGCAGACAAGGTTGAGCGGGACCGGGGCAACCACCTCGAATCGTGCATCCGCCTGTACCCAGCCGGCGAATTCCTGCGCCAGCGCTACATGCTGCCGGACGTGATGCTGCAGCCCCTCAACGCCGTAGTGACGAATAACGAACCACAATTTCAGCGCCCGGAAGCGCCGGCCCAACTGGATGTGCCAGTCACGATAGTCAGTCACGGCGCCGGAAGCCGTTGCGGCGTTGCGGAGGTACTCGGGAAGGATACTGAGGGCGTTCAGTAGCGCCTGGCGATCCGCCACCCAGAAGCAGTCGCAGTCGAAATTGGTGAACATCCATTTGTGGGGATTGAAGGCGTAGCTGTCTGCGTACTCCAGACCATCCTGTATCCAGCGAAACTCGGGACAGAGTGCAGCCGTGCCCGACATGGCCGCATCGACATGCAGCCACAGACCCTCAGCCTGGCAAATTCGCCCAATCTCGACCAACGGGTCGATAGCGTTGGAGGAAGTGGTGCCGACCGAAGCCAGGGCAAAAGCGGGGGTGAGACCGGCGGCGCGGTCAGCGCTGATCTGGCGTGCGAGCGCGTCCGGGCGCATGGCGAAGGCGTCATCGACCTCGATTAGGCGCAGATTGCGTCGTCCCAGACCAGCGATCTTGATTGCTTTTTCCATCGAGGAATGGGCCTGTGTCGATGTGTAGGCGACCAGCCCGCCGCTCGCTCCCTGCTCGTTGCCGGCCCCGGCTGTGGCGCGCTCACGCGCGGCCAGCAAAGCCGTCAGCGTGGCGCTGGAGGCTGTATCCTGGATAACGCCGCCGCCGGGGCCGGTGGACTGGAAGCGGTTGGGCAAGTCCAGCATGCCTGCCAGCCAGTCGAGCACATGCGTCTCCAGTTCGGTGCAGGCGGGGCTTGTGGCCCACAACATGCCCTGTACGCCTAAGCCTGATGAGAGCAGGTCGCCCAAGATGGCCGGAAAGGAAGCATTGGCCGGAAAGTAGGCGAAGAAATTGGGCGACTGCCAGTGGGTGATGCCGGGGAGGATGATGCGCTCGACATCGGCCAGCATCGCTTCGAACGATTCACCTTGCGCCGGTGGCCGGTCGGGTAGCATGGCCCGGATTTCACCCGGCTGGACCTGCGACAGCACGGGAAAGGATTCGATGCGCTCGTAATAGTCGGCGATCCAATCGACCATGGCCCGGCCATTGCGACGGAATTCGTCCGGGGTCATGTGGAAGCTGGGGGATGGTGCTTGGTTCGTCATAGGTGGAGAAGTTCCCGAGGTCTGGCGTGGACAGAGGGAGGAAAAGCAAGGGTTGGCTGCGCTCGATCCTGCTTGGCTGCGTTCGCGCCCCATGCTATACTGCCCCTGGTCGATTCGACAATTCCCGACCACAGTGAGGTCATTGCGATGCCAACGGTTCTCACCAAACCGGTGGGCTGGGACGAGCGTTTTCCCTTCCCTCCTAAGGTCACCTAGTTGAATGCCATTCTCCAACCCGACGGCACTCTGCTACGCGTTCTTGATCCAAAAACGGGAAAAGTCTTGCCGACGACAGAAGAAGCTGTGGATGAAGCCGAAATCGAGGCCCAACGCGCCAACGCCGCCGAAGCGGAGGCCGCCCGGCTGCGCGCCGAAGTGGAGCGACTTCTGCGCCGCCTGCCAAGCCATGCGCAGACCGGGTGACCGAACTGTTGCTCAGGCTTAGTTATGCGGCTGTGCGGCTGCCAGCTTCGACCAACTCACGCAATTTGCGCACCCGCGCCGGTTGCTCCAGCTTTACCAGACTCTCGCCTACCAGCATGGCGTCGGCGCCCATGGCTGCCAGACGGCGTACATCCTCGGCGCCGGCGATGCCGCTTTCGCTGACGAGCAGGACATCGGGTGGGATCAGCGGCCGCAGCCGTGTGGTGGTGTTGAGATCGACCGAAAAGTCACGGAGGTTGCGATTGTTGACGCCAAGCACGCGTGGCATCTGCCCGTTCAGCTTCAGGGCGCGCTCGACCTCAGCTTCGTCGTGGACTTCGACCAGCGCTTGCATTCCAAGTTCATGAGTTGCGTCTGACAGGACGCGATATTCGGTATCGCTGAGCACGGCCATGATCAGCAGAATAGCGTCAGCTCCGGCCACGCGGGCTTCCAGCACCTGGTAGGGGTCGAAGATGAAGTCCTTGCGCAGGACGGGTACGGTGATTTTGCGGGCGCGGAAGGCCTCTTTGATGGCAGTGAGAAACTCCAGCTTGCCCTGGAAGAAACGCTCATCGGTCAGACACGAGATGGCGGCGGCGCCGCCCTGTGCATAGGTCAGGGCGAGTTGAACGGCGTCGAAATCGCGACAGAGCAGCCCCTTGCTGGGCGAGGCGCGTTTGACTTCGGCGATGAGGCTGACGCCGGGCTGCGCCAGGGCGGCGGCGAAATCCGCAGCCGGGGGCGTGAAGGTGGTCAGAGATCGCAGGGTGGCCTCGGGCATCTCCTGCTTGCGCCTGGGCACTTCCTGGCGTTTCCAGCGCATGATGTCGTCAAGGAGCAGTCCCTGAGCTTTGAGACGTTGGGAGCGTTTCATGATCGTTGGCGCTCAGGCAGACTGAAGCGAGTGTGCGATGAGCGCATCCAGCCTGGCCAGCGCTGCGCCCGAATCCAGGCTGTGCTGCGCCTGCGCCAGGGCTGCGGCCCAATCCAGGTCCTCGACGGCCAGCGCTGCTGCAGCATTGAGAAGCACGACGTCGCGCTTGGCGCCTTGTTCCTTGCCGGCGAGGATGGCGCGCGTAGTGGCGGCGTTTTCTTCGGCGTCGCCGCCGAGCAGGTCAGCCAGGTGGGCGCGATGTAGGCCAATGTCAATGGGGTCGAACTCGAACGTTCTGACTTTTCCGTGCAGCAGATGACTGACCCGATTGACGCCGGTCGTGCTCAATTCATCCAGACCGTCGGCGCCGTGAAAGACGAAGGCGGCGCGGCTTCCCAGCCGCCCCAGGACCTCCGCCATGGGTTCGGTCAGGGCGGGATTGAAGACGCCGATGATCTGATGGGTGGCGCCGGCCGGATTGCTGAGGGGGCCGAGGATGTTGAAGATGGTGCGCACGCCCAGCTCGCGGCGCGGCCCGCTGGCGTGTTTCATAGCCGGGTGGTGATGCACGGCATAGAGAAAGCCGATCCCCACTTCGTCGATGCAGAGCCCGACCTGGTCAGGCGTGAGGTCGAGGCTGAGGCCGAGGGCCTTGAGAACATCGGCGCTGCCCGCTTTGGAAGTGATAGAGCGATTGCCGTGTTTGGCCACAGGCACGCCGCTGCCTGCGACCACAAAGGCAGCGGTGGTAGAGATGTTGAAGGTGCCGCCGTAATCGCCGCCTGTGCCGCAGGTGTCCACCAGTCTGCCATCAGTATGATGGTGTACAGGGATGGCGAATTCGCGCATGGCGCGCGCGCTGCCGGCGATCTCGGCGACGGTCTCACCCTTGGCTGCTAATCCGACCAGGTAGCCGCCAATCTGGGCCGGCGTGGCCTCGCCATTCATAATCGAGGCCATGACCCAATAGGCTTCGTCCTCGGTGAGGTCTTTGCTTTGGATAACGTGGTGAATAGCTTGTTGGAGGATGTTCATTTTGTGCCTGCTGTCTCGTGATTTCGCGGCCCGTCCTGCTTGCGCTGGCGCGGCGCCTCTACCTGCAGGAAGTTGGCCAGGATCTGTTTGCCGCCTTCGGTCAGGATGCTCTCGGGGTGAAATTGCACGCCGTAGCAGGGGAACTGCCGGTGCTTCATGCCCATGACCTCGCCTTCAGCGGTGAAAGCGGTGAGGATGAAGCCAGATGGCAAAGGCTCCTGCACAATGAGGCTGTGGTAGCGTGTGGCCTGGAAGGGGCTGGAGATGCCGTTGAAGAGAGCTTCGCCGGTGTGATAGACCGGGCTGACCTTGCCATGCATGAGCCGCGGGGCGCGGGTCACGACGCCGCCAAAGACGTGGCCCATGCATTGATGTCCCAGGCAGACGCCCAGGATCGGCGTGGTTTGGTAGAAGGCGCGGATGACTTCGTTGCTGACGCCGCTGTCATCGTTGGGGGTGCCGGGGCCGGGCGAGATGACGATGTGCGTAGGCGCCAGGGCCTTGATCTCGTCCGCCGTCACCTCATCGTTGCGCCACACGCGCATCTCCGCGCCCAATTCACCCAGGAATTGTACGAGGTTATACGTGAAAGAATCGTAATTGTCTATGACTGCGATCATGATAATGGTGATCCTGAAATGAGTGAAATAGATTTAAGACACGGATAGGAGGAAACACGGATAGTTTTTGTTCAACACACGAATGGATCCTGGTGGTTCAAGATATGAATGAAGTCGGGATCATGCGGAGACACCAAACAGTTGGAGTTGGCGATACCCGAAGTTGACAATCAGGCCAAAGCGTAAGCACATGGAGCGCAAGTAAGTCTTCATTCGCTCAAAATCATAGTCGGCCGGGGTACCGCTAAGTGAAGTCACAAGAAGCAGGCAATCATCATCGACAAGCAAACATGTGGTCTGATGACTCGCCAACACCTCCTGCCTCCAATGAGCCGGAATGACGACGCCAGACCGGCAAGTCAGCCCCTGCGCTGCGAGTTCTACCTCCATGAGGCGTTTGTAGATGAGATTCAGAATAGCCCAAGCCGAATTCTTCGCCGATAACATGCGAGGCGCTGCATATACTATCGATTCTTGCGCGGTCCCTACGCGTGAGCAAGGCTTCGATATAGCTGAGGTCTTCACGGACAGTCATAACTGGTTCCTGCCATAGTAGCCGCTTCATCTTGACCTTTGCAGGCGCAAAATCAACAAGCTGACCGAGATTTAGGCCAAGAAACTTGAGGTAGTGGATGAGTTGGGCGACATGTTCACTGGCAAAACCGGCTTGGTAGGGCAGCACCTTGAGTTCCAATACGATTGCGTCCCAAACGACCAAGTCTGGTACGAACAGATGAATATCGACGCCACGATGGCGCAACATACAACGTGGCTGCAACTGCGCAGGAATCCCGGCTGTGTCGAGCAAGTTAACGAGGGCCTCCTGGTAGATGAATTCCGACCAACCGGCCCCAAGCTCGTTGCGTACAGCGAAGATATGCCCGCGGAGCAAGTATGTCTTCTCTTCATGCAGCAAACGAGTGGTCATGCGTATTTCCTCCTATCTGCGCTATGGATTACAGACTACAAGGAAGCATCCGGGTTTTCTCCTATTCGCGTCTCAAACCAAGCCTATCCGTGTTTCCTCGAATCCGTGTCTTGAACCAAACCGAAGCATCCGAGTCTTCTCCTATCCTCGTTTCGACTCCAACTTTTCCTGCTGTTTATGACGCTTTTCGACGCGGCGGCCGATACGGGTGAAGACGCCGGTCAGGCCCATCGCCTTTTTTGCTGCCAGCAGCGTCTCGTGCGCCTCCTTCTGGGTGCGCAGCGTGCCCTCATAGATGACTTCATCGACGAAACCGGCGTCGGCCTCGTACATCGCCCTGCGCGCTCGTATTGGCTCCAGGAAGGCATCCAGGATCGTGAACAAACGTTCCTTGACTTCGACATCGCCCACCTTGCCGGCGCGATAGCGCTCCTTCAGATAGGCGACCTCGGCGGCGTCGGGGTTGAAGGCGTCGTGATAAATGAAGACGGGATTTCCTTCCACTGTGCCAGGGATGTCGGCGCTGATGCGGTTGGGGTCGGTGTACATGCTGAACACCTTCCTGCGTACGGTCTTGCTGTCGTCGCTGAGAAAGATGGCGTTGTTCAGACTCTTGCTCATCTTAGCCTGGCCGTCGGTCCCGACCAGCGTCCCTACCTCTGGCACCAGCGCATCGGGCACCGGGAACACCTCGCCATAGAGATAGTTGAATCGGCGGGCGATCTCGCGGGTGATCTCGACATGGGCCAGATTGTCCTTGCCGACGGGGACCAGATGCGCACGCGGGGTGAGGATGTCGGCGGCCTGGAGCACGGGATAGCCAAGCAGTCCATAGGGCATCTCCTCCTTGTCGGCGGCGCGGGCCATATCCTTCAGGCTTGGCAGCCGCTCCAGCCGCGGCACGGTCACCAGGTTCTGGAAGAGCGTGTTCAGCTCGTAGACCTCATGCACGGCCGATTGCAGATAGACCGTGACCAGATCGGGTTCGATGCCGCAGGCGAAGTAGTCCAACACCATCTGGCGGGCGTTTTCGTCGATGGCCTCGATATCGGCTTTGTCGTTCTTCGTCGTCAGCATGTGCAGGTCGGCGATGATCAGAAAGGTCTCATATTCGTGTTGCAGCTCGACGCGGGCTTTGAGCGAGCCAACATAGTGGCCGAGGTGCATGCGGCCGGTGGGCCGGTCGCCGGTGAGGATGCGTTTGCGATTCATGGTATGGGTAATGGGGTGCGGAGTGATGGAGTGGGGGGGAGGTGTCATGAAGTGAGGCGCGGGGCACTCATCACTCCTCAGAGCAATCCCTTCTCGGCTCGCTCTACTGCCACGGCAAGGGCTTGCGCCTTGTTCATCGTTTCCTGATACTCGGCGGCGGGAATGCTGTCGGCGACAATGCCGGCGCCGGCCTGCACATGGCAGTGGTCGCCGTTCATGACGATGGTGCGGATGGTGATGCAGGTGTCCATGTTGCCGTCATAACCGATCCAGCCCACGGCGCCGCCATAGGGGCCGCGGCGGCTGCCTTCCAGGGCCTCGATGATTTCCATCGCTCGCACCTTGGGCGCTCCGCTGAGCGTGCCGGCGGGGAACGTGGCGCGCAGCAGGGCGAAGGCATCCATGTCGTCGTTGAGTTCGCCGATAACGTCGCTGACGATGTGCATGACATGGCTGTAACGCTCGACCGCCATCATGGTCGGCACGCGCACCGTGCCGAACTTGCAGACCCGACCCAGGTCGTTGCGACCCAGGTCCACCAGCATGATGTGCTCGGCCCGTTCTTTGGGGTCGGCCAGCAGCTCTTCGGCCAGGCGGGCGTCCTCTTCGGGCGTGGCCCCGCGTGGGCGGGTGCCGGCGATGGGGTGAAGCTGGGCGCGGCGGCCTTCGAGACGGACGTGCATCTCCGGGCTGGCGCCGATCAGATGCAGACGCTTCGCCCCGTGTTGATTGGCGGAACCGGCAGTGGTAGGGTCGCCGGGCAGGTCGAGGAAGAACATGTAGGGGCTGGGGTTGGTCATGCGCAAAGCGCGATAGATGGCGAAGGGGTCGGCCTGGGTGCGGCGGCTGAGGCGCTGGCTGAGCACAACCTGGAAGATGTCGCCGGCGGCGATGTGTTCCTGAGCCTTCCTGACCAGCCGCTCGAACTCGACCGGGCTGTGATTCGACGCCCAGCCGTTCTGCCTGCCCACATTCGGCAGCGCCGGCGGCACGAGCGGCTGGCTCAGGCGGCCGACGATGGCTTCGATCCGGGCCACAGCGTCGGCATAGGCGGCAGTCAGGTCGCCCTCCAGACGGGCATTGGCCAGGATGAGCAGCCGGTGTTTGACATGATCGAAGATGACCAGGTTGTCGGCCAGCAGAAAGACGGCGTCGGGCAGCTTGAGGTCGTCGGGCGCGGTGGCAGGCAGGCGCTCGAACTGGCGCGCCACGTCGTAGCTCCAGAAGCCCACGGCCCCGCCGGTGAAGGCCGGCAGGGCGGGCAGGCGGATGGGTTGGCGCTGGTGGAGGACACGCGCCAGCTCAGCCAGGGGTTCCTCGCGCTCGAACTGCTCGATCAGGGCTCCGCCAGCGCCGCCCACGGTCACCCGCTTCCCGGACATCGTCAGGCTCAGGGGTGGGTCGACGCCGATGAACGAGAAGCGACCCAATTGCTCGCCTTTCTCAACCGATTCGAGCAGGAAGGAAGACTTGCCCGTCTCGCGCAGCTTGAGGTAGACCGAGACCGGGGTTTCCAGATCGGCAGGGAGGATGCGGTAGATGGGGATGAGGTTGCCGGTTTCGGCCAGTTGACGGACTTCGTCGAGAGTGGGCTTGTGCATGATGAGGAGTGGTGAAGTGAGGAAGTGAGGAAGTGAAACAAAAAATCCCCCACGCCAACGACGGCGTGAGGGACGAATGTGGACATCCGTGGTGCCACCCTCATGAGGCCAAAGGTAAATTTGGCCTCGCTCTGGCAGGTACGGTTCGTGAGGAGTGAGAAGTGAGGAGTGGTCGTCTCGCTACTGCTTCACTTCATCACTAACGATACCCGGCGTCGATGATAACGGCGACGCTTCCGGGGCGGTTTGGAGATGGGTCATTGGTGATTGGTTTTTGGGTAGCCCAATTACCAATCCTTAATCACTAATAACCAATTACCAACTCTTCGCCCGGCTCCCCGGTCCATTCTCTGTCTGCGCTGATGCCGGCTTCGCAGCAAGCGCCGGCTCTCTGAATCCCGCTTCGACAGGTACTATTCCGGTTCACGGCCTGTATGGGGGTGTGAAATTGTGAGTGGAGGATAGCATGGGGGTGGAGGACTGTCAAATTATCGCTACCGCGCCCCAAGCGCCATCCCCGCCACGGCCACGACCAGGAAGACAGCCGAACGCGTGCCTGCTTTGCTCATGCGTTCGCGCAGGGCTTGCAGCTTGGCCGCCTGTTCGGGGCCGGGCGGGCCGCCGGCCAGCTGGTTGCCCAGGTCGCGCAACTGCGCCGCCGTTGGCCCGATGACCATCAGACCCTCGAAAAAGGCGGCAATGCCGGCCAAAGCGCCAATGCTGAGGATAATGCCCTGCCACGAGCCAAAGTAACCGCCGCTCAGCCCGCCGGAGACGAACCAGTACAGGGTCAGGCCGGAAAGAACCGTCAGCAGCGGCACGATAGACATCACGCGCAGCAGCCGCCCGTTCAGCACCCTTCCCATCACCGCACCCCCTGCGGGGCCGGCCTGCTGGACGGCCGGGGCCAGGAAGGTGAACTGATAGAAGGCGACGCCGGCCCAGATGACGGCGCTGAAGACATGGATGAGATTGAGCAAAGGAAAGAGGTAGACCATGTGGGCGAACTCCTTTCAATAGTGTGTGGTGGGTTGTCCGGCAGGGCTGCCAACGCGGCCCCAGCGGACGTTCCATGGCTGCGTCGGCGGTAAGTATAAGCATCTCTCTGCAAGCGTCAAACGCATTGCACAGCAGACGACTTGGCAATCATGGCTCACAGTGCTAAGCTCAAACGTCACTCACTTCGCCACCCGCCACCCGCCACCCCCCACTGACCCAGCCCCCCGTAAACTACCACCCACTCCACAAGACCCAAGGCCCACCCCACCAAACCGTTGCCCAGGCGCGGGCGCTGCTCGATCTGGGGCTGGAAGGCGACAGCCACAGCCAGCGCGGCCCAGGGCGCAAACGCCAGGTACTCATCCTCGATGTCTCCACCGCCGAGCAGTTCAGCCTGCAGCCGGGGGAACTGCGTGAGCAGATCACCATCCGCGGCTTGCCAGATATCAGCATCCTGCCGCCGGGACGCCAGCTCAACATCGGCGAGGTAACATTCGAGGCCGTGGGCGATTGCGCGCCCTGCCTCTACATCGGCGGTCTGCTGGGTGTGGAGGACGCCGAAGCCTTCCGGCAGGCGCTGGACAAACGCCGCGGTTTGCTTTGCCGCGTGGTTGGCGTCAGTGGCGAAGGCTTCATACAACTTGGCGATGCGGTTGAGTTGCTTTGACCGGTCGTTTTGTGGACGCGGACATGGAAACACGGATGATCCTTTGGCATTTGCTTCCCTTCGTTTTGTGGACGCGGATATGGAAACACGGATGATCCTTTGGCGTCTGCTTCCCTTTGTTTTGTGGACGCGGATGGGGAAACACGGATGATCCCTTGATCGCCAGCCGCCTGTAAGCAACACGCACGCCATGCCCCTGTCTCGCCGCATCCGCCCCTACCTCACCTGGCTGATCCCTGGTCTGCGCGTCAAACGCTGGCTGATCATCCTGGTCATCGGCATCACCTTCCTGAGCCTGGGGCTGGCCTATCTGCTGCGCGCGGTGTACATCAGCGGCGTCTACCCGATGTGGGTCTATTACCTGACCATGCAGTTCCTGCCGCGGGCGCTGCGTGCAGCCATTTTCGGGATCGTTGGCCTGGGCTTCACGGTGTGGGCGCTGCTGGCGCTGAATCGCTCGTTATTGTCACCCTTCGGGGTCAGCAATACCGAGATGGCCGAGCATCTCTATCGTTTTCGGCGGCGGCAGCGCGGTCCGCGCGTCGTCTGCATCGGCGGCGGCACCGGCATGCCTACCGTCCTGCGAGGTCTGAAGAAGTACACCGATCGCCTCACCGCCATTGTCACGGTGGCCGATGACGGCGGCAGCTCCGGCCGGCTGCGCTATGGGCTGGGGCTGCTGCCGCCCGGCGACTTCCGCAACAACCTGGCGGCGCTCTCTGAGGCCGAGACCGTTGTCACTCAACTCTTCCAGTACCGTTTCGCCGGCGACGCCGAGTTGGGCGGCCACGCCTTTGGCAACCTTTATCTGGCGGCCATGGCCGGGGTCACGGGTTCATTCGAGCAGGGACTGCTGGAATCCAGCCGCGTGCTGGCAGTACGCGGCAAAGTGCTGCCTTCTACGCTTGATCTGGTCAACCTGGTGGCTGATGTCGCCGATGAGAACGGCGTGCTGCACCGGGTGCGGGGCGAGTCGCTGATCCCCGACTTCGCCAGCGGGGGGCGCATCCACCACGTCTACCTGGAGCCGGAGACGCCCCGCGCCTACCCAGAGGCCGTGCGCGCCATCCTGGAGGCGGATATGATCGTGGCCGGGCCGGGCAGCCTCTACACCAGCGTCATCCCCAATCTTCTGGTCACGGAGATCGCGCAGGCGGTCAAAGCTTCGCGGGCGGCCGTGAAGGTGTATGTGTGCAACATCGCCACCCAAAAGGGCGAGACCGTGGGCTATGACGCCGACGACCATTTTCAGGCCCTGATTCGCCATGCCGACAAGGGCGCTTTTACCTATATGCTGGCCAATAATGGCTTTGACCCCGTCCCGCCGCCCAAATCAGAGTGGGTGCGGCTGCCCGAACGCCCCGCCGGCGGCTACCGGCTCATCGCCGCCGACCTGCGCGACCGCGAACGCCCCTGGCGCCACGATTCCGACCGCATGGCCAAAATTCTCATCGATCTGCTGGCCGAGGTCAGCGGCATGGGCGCTGCCACCTTCTGAACCGCAGATTTCACAGAGGTTACCTGTTCCTATGAGCGACTACAAACCTACCACCTTTGCCGACGTGCAGGAGGCCGTGGTCGCGGCGTCGCGGCTCCGTCTGCGCGGCGGCGGCAGCAAACCTGCCCTTTCCTCTGCGCCCGCTGACGCCGCCAGCCTGGACCTGTCGCTCCTTTCCGGCGTCGTCGAGTACGAGCCGGGCGAATTCGTCTTCACGGCCCTGGCCGGAACGAAGGCGGCAGAGGTGGAGGCCATGCTGGCCGGGCACGGTCAGTATCTGCCCTTCGACCCCCTCTTTGTCGACCGCGGCGCCACCCTGGGTGGGATCGTTGCCGCCAACACCTCCGGGCCAGGCCGTTATCGTTTTGGCGGCGTGCGCGACTTCCTCATCGGCGTGCGCTTTGTCGATGGCGAGGGCAACCTGGTGCGCGGGGGAGGCAAAGTTGTAAAGAACGCTGCCGGCTTTGATTTCCCCAAACTGATGGTGGGGGCGTTGGGACGTCTGGGCGCGCTGGTCGAGCTCTCGTTCAAGGTCTTCCCGCGTCCGGCAGCCTACGCCACCCTGCTCGCCTCCTTTCCCTCGCTCGCCAACGCCCTTGCCGCCCTCACCCGCCTCAGCACCAGCGCCTTCGACATCGAGGCGCTCGAAGTCGAGACCGCAGGGAGCGCAGGCCCGCAACTGCAACTACGCCTGGGCGGGCCGGGGGAAGTGCTGCAAACCCGAATCGACCATCTGCAGGCGTTTCTTTCAAGTGACACCGCCGGCGCGGAATTCCGCCAGATGGCCGGGGAAGACGAGGTCGCGTTCTGGCGCGGCCTGCGCGAGATGGAATGGGCGCCCGGCGATGGCGTCCTTGTCAAGGCGCCGCTGACGCCTGCCCGCATCCCCGACCTGGAGGCTCAGCTTTCAGGGACCGAGGCCAGACGCCGCTACAGCTCCGGCGGAAACGTTGCCTGGCTGGCCTGGCCGCAAGCGCAAGGCGCGCGGGCACAGGCCGATAGCCTCCTGAGCGGTCTGGGCCTGGCCGGGATGCAGGTGCTGGGTCCGCCGGACGAAGGGCTGTTGGGCTTGCAGACGGGCGCCTCATTCCTGCGTCGTGTGAAGCAGGCGCTGGATCCGGCAGGGCGGTTCGTGTGAGGAGTGATGGAGTGAGGAGTGATGGATCCGATCTTTGAGCCGCTGCGGTTTCGCAATCTGACTGTCAAGAATCGCCTGTTTCGCTCCAATTTCTCGGGCCGCTTTGATTATTACAGCGGCGCCGGCAGCCAGGCGCGGATCAACTTCGAGGAGCGGTTCGCCCGCGGCGGGGTGGGAGCGATCCTTTCGTCGCATGCGCCGGTGCACATCCGGGGACGGATCCTGCCCAACTACGCGACCATCGATCGCGACGAGCGCATCCCGTTCTGGCGCCGTCTGGGCGAGAAAGTGCACGAGCACGACTGTGTCTACATTCTGCAGTTGAGCCACGGCGGCCGCCAGCGCGATATCCCCGGTGTGGAAAACGACAACAACCGCGGTCTCAGCGCCACCAGCCGCACGGACCCGCTGCACGGCTTTCTGTGCCAGGCGATGACGCGGGCCGAGATCGCCGAGGTCACGGGCCATTTCGCCGCCGCGGCGCGGCGCGCCCGCCTGGCCGGGCTGGATGGCGTCGAGCTGCACGCCTGCAACGGCTATCAGATCACGCAGTTCCTCAGTTCGGCCATCAACGACCGCAAGGATGAATACGGCGGGTCGCTGGAAAACCGCGCCCGCTTTCTGCTCGACATCGTGGGCGCCATTCGCCGCGAGGCCGGCGACGACTTCCATCTCCAGGTCAAGATCAGCGCCGTCGACCACAACAACGCCGTCGCCTTCTGGGAAAAGAAGGGCAACACCCTGGACGAGTCGATTCAGGTCTGCAAATGGCTGGAAGCGGCCGGCGTCGACGTCCTGCACATCTCCACCGGCAGCGCCTTCCCGCACCCGCGCAACCCCGCCGGCGATTTCCCCCTGGACGATGCGCTGCGCGTCTACGATACGATGCTTTCCAGCGGCGTCCACACCTTCCGCTTCTATCTGATCCTCCGCTTCCGCTGGCTGCATCCGCTCTTCAACCTGCTCTGGTATCGCACCAGGCGCGACCCGATTGAGGGTATCAGCGCCGGCGACGCCAGAGCGATCAGGAACCAGGTTGGCATCCCTGTGCTGTGTACGGGAGGCTTCCAGACCGCGTCCTTCATCCGCAAGATGCTCGAAGATGGCTTCTGTGACGGCGTCTCGATGGCGCGAGCCCTGCTTGCCAACCCTGAACTGCCCAGAATGTTTGCTGACGGCATGGACCTGCCGCCGAAACCCTGCACCTATTGCAACAAGTGCCTGATGCACGTGGTCGAAGACCCCTTTGGCTGTTACGACCTCAGCCGTTATGATGGAGATTACGAGCGTATGATGCAGGAGATCATGTCCGTCTTCGAGCCTTCGTTGGAAGCGCAGGGCGAAACGTGAAGCGTGAAACGTGAAGCGAGCCGCTACTTGCCCCCCCCCCCCCCCCCCCCCCCCCCCCCCCCCCCCCCCCCCCCCCCCCCCCCCCCCC
>JACDJA010001102.1_pt1 | contig 24247 bp, 19 predicted proteins | sample 7449241 | NCBI WGS metagenome assembly JACDJA01 (sample SAMN14253289, study PRJNA609438) | sludge metagenome | isolation source: initial anaerobic sludge | collected 2018-12-20 | reverse complement strand
GTGATGGCTTATAACTTCGCCAAAAGACTAAAAGCTCTCAAAGGCCTAACACCCTATGAATACATCTGCAAAATCTGGAAAAATGAGCCAGATCGTTTTATCTTTGACCCATTCCAGCACACCGTGGGACTAAACACCTAGCTTGGTCTCACTATCCAGGCCATGAACGGCGATTTGCCCCAGCATGCAAACCAGCCAAATGCAACCTGCCATCACATGCAAGCCATGCAGCGGCACGAGACCAAAGAAGCCCGATAAAAAGCCGCTTTGCGTGGGCAGGCCGTCGGCAGCAAACATGGCACGAAAATCATTCAGTTCCATTCCCAGGAAAACTATGCCAAGCACCAGTGTGATCAGCAGCCAGCCGACCAAGCGTGATGTCGGGTGTTTGTATTTCATGGCGATTGACGCCATACCGAACGTAAAGCTGCTCGTCAGCAACAGCAGTGTTTCAATGAAGATGGGACCCAAGTAGTACAGTTCGCGCGGGCCAGGGCCGTCTGCAGTACCTTGCAGCAAGGTGGCGTAGGTAGCAAAAGCCATTCCGAAAATAATGGCGTCGCTCATCAGGAATACCCAAAAGCCAAACACAGTTGCTTCGGCCTGGGTATGCGCATCCGAGTGTTCGGCCCCGAGGTTCAGGCCCGGGTAGATAAAAATCTCCTTGTTCTGGCGTGCGTCAAGGTAAAATTCCAAGCGCTTGAAAAGCTCTGAGATCATGTGGGCACCTCTACGGTTTCAATCGCGGCGCGCCCTTTGTTCGCGGCCGTGTGCTCTTGGCTGCGCTTGATCGGCAGCGCCAAGCGTGCAGCCTGAATCCAGTGCCGATGTGCCCGACAGACGGCTTCTGCCGGGATGATTTTAAGTATGTCACGCTGAAAGCCGTGCACCACCAGGGTGCCAATCGTTATCAATCCTGTCAGGATCACGAGCCACCAGATTTGCCATACCAGCCCGAATGCTAACAAGAAGCTAGTGCCGCCAAATACTGGACCCATTGCGCTGTTCTGCGGTATTTCGATATTGACGTATGCATCGGGTTCCTGATAGCCGACGCCAAATTCCTTGGCGGCGGTGAAAGCATCGCGATCGTTGATACTTGGAACAACTGGGAAATTGTACTCCGGCGGGGGCGCTGATGTGGCCCATTCTAGGCTGCGCCCATCCCATGGATCACCCACAAAAACTCGGTTCGCTTCGCGATGTTTGATTGAAACCCACAACTGAATTACAAGCGCCATGAGTGCTGCTGCAACCAGTAGAGCACCTACAAATGCAACGATTTCCAGTGGTACGTAGCTAGCCTGTTCGTAGGCAACACTGCGGCGTGGCAACCCCATCAAGCCCAGAATGTACAGCGGGAAGAATGCACCCATCCAGCCAAAAATCCAGCAGTATGCGGAAATTCTTCCCCAACGTTCATCCAGGCGAAACCCGAATGCTTTGGGAAACCAGAAGGTATAACCCGCCAGCATGCCAAACAGTACGCCTGGTACAGCCATATTGTGGAAATGTGCCACCAGAAAAACGGTGTTATGCACTTGATAATCCAGGATGGGATTAGCCAGCATGATGCCGGTAATGCCGCCAATCACGAACAGAAAGATGAACGCCAACGAATAAATCATGGGTACACTGAAGCGTATGCGACCGCGAAGCATGGTCCACATCCAGTCATAAATTTTGACTCCGGTAGGAATGCCGATCAGCATGGAGGCAATCCCGAACACCGCGTTGATATGGCCCGATTGACCCATGGTGAAGAAGTGGTGCAGCCATACCAAAAATGACAGGAATGCAATCGACATGGTTGCCCACACTAACGATTTATAGCCAAACAGAACTTTACCGGAGAAGGTCGAGAAGATCTCGGAATAGACACCGAAGGCAGGCAAAATCAGAATGTAAACTTCAGGGTGACCAAAGAGCCAGAACATGTTGAGGAAATTCATCTGATTGCCGCCCAGGCCGTTGGTGAAGAAATGAAAATCGAGGTAGCGATCCAGTGCTAGCTGTAGTGTCACTACAGTAAGTGGAGGCATGGCAAAAATCATCATGATAGCGGTGCATAGCGCGGTCCAGGTAAAGAGCGGCATGTAATAAAGCTTCATGCCAGGCGCACGTTTTTTGTAAATGGTGACGGCAATGTTGATGCCGGTGAGTGTGGAGCCCAAAGAAGCCAGTGTGAGTGACCAGATCCAGTAATCAACTCCGATGCCCGGGTTGTATAAGGTTTCGGTATAGGGGGGGTAACCAAACCAGCCACCGGTAGAAAAAGCTCCGACGACAAGTGAAATCATCACCAACGCAGCACCTGCTGCAGTTAGCCACAGGCTGATGGAATTGAGTATCGGGAAAGCAACGTCGCGTGCGCCGATTTGTAGCGGTACGACATAGTTGATGAGCCCCGTGAGAAACGGCATCACCATGAAGAAGATCATAATCGTGCCGTGCGTACTGAAAAGCTGGGCGAAGTGGTCGGATGAAAGAAAGCCGCCACCTAATCCGACTGCGCCCTGTGCGCGCATCAAAACCGCTTCAGCGATGGCGCGCGTTAACATCACCAGTGCCAGCACTACATACATGATCCCAATCTTCTTGTGATCGGTGCTGGTGAGCCAGTCGAACCACAAAGTGCGCCAGGCGTGGTAGCGCGTCAGCAATGCCATCACCACCATCACGCTGATGATTACGAGCGCGGCTGCAAAACTGCCTAGAAGCCCGTTAATAAAAATATCGCTATCATCGCTGCTGAGCATAGCCAGAAACGGAAACGAATCCGCACCGAGAAGTCCTAGCGGATGATTGAAAATGGTAGACCAGCTCATAGGTTATTGACCCTTAGTGATCGCGGGCGCCAGCGCGGTTGACGGCAATGGTTTCTCATCCATGACTGATATCACTAAATCGGTGAAGAAATTAGCTTTCACGCCTGTGAAGTAAACATTACCATCGAAGGTCGGAGCTGCTGATGCCAGCGTTGTGCGCAGCTGTGCCTTGGTTCCTTGTGTTGCAATGGCGTTCAATACGGCTGCATCGAACGGGATTCCGGTAGCGCGGACTTGCTGCACCCAGGCATCAAAATCTGTCAGCGTCATCGCCACAGCGACAAACTTTTGCTGGTGGAAGCCATCGCCGCTATACATGGTGTTTTCACCGAGGAAGTGGCCCGGCCGGTCGGCTTGCAGATTGAGCTGTGTGACCATGCCGCCCATGGCATAAATCTGGCTACCTAATGCTGGAATGAAAAATGATTGCATCACCGTGGCTGAAGTCAGCTCCATGGTTAGCGGCTGCTCGGCAGGAAACGCCAGCATGCCGACGCTGGCAATGCCTTGCTCAGGATAAACAAAGAGCCACTTCCAATCGTAGCCAATTACCTGGACATGGGTTGCTGGTTTACTGGACGCAAGGGTGTGATAAGGGTCAAAGCGTTCTGTATCTTCCCATACCAAGACGCTTAAAAAAAGAACAATGGTGATTGGGATGCCCCAACTGAAATATTCGAGTGGTTTGAAGATCTCCCATCGTGGTACGTATTTGGATTTGGTGGCGCCATAGCGATAGTGCCATGCAATCCACGCCGTACCGATAAACACAGGCAGCGCAATCAGAATGAAGAGGATAGCCACGACCAGCCAGAAATGTTCACTTTGAGCTGTCGCAATTGGGCCTTGTGGATTGAGGAAGCTCAAATGTTCGGCACTGTTACATCCTGAGAGCAACAAGAGTGCAACATAATGAACAGACAAAGTGCCGGTTTGTTGTAAGCCAAGGCCATGCATGTGTAGCACAGACTCTGGCGTTGTGGATTTGGGCATCACTGTTTTCATTTGGCTCTGCGTCGATAATAACTACAAACTACGATCAACCAGTCCTACATTAGATACTCATGCATATTGACCAGTTCAAAAACTGGCTTGCAGTATGATTCATCTACCAGAGCAATTTATTGCTTCGTATTGATCGGAGTTCAGTTTTGTGCATCCATGTCATAACATAATATAACTATGCCGGCTTCATCATAGGAAAATTAGTACCGATCGAGTATCCTTATTTGAATTTGAACAAAATAATCTTCTATCATGAGCGTAGTAAAAAAAGCTGTATTCCCGATCGCAGGTCTTGGCACCCGCTTTCTACCTGCAACCAAGGCATCTGCCAAAGAGATGTTACCAGTCGTAGATAAACCGTTAATTCAATATGCCGTTGAAGAGGCGTATGCTGCCGGAATCCGACACATGATTTTTGTGACAGGCCGCACCAAGCGTAGCGTCGAAGATCATTTCGATACGGCCTACGAGCTGGAAAATGAGTTGGAGTTGGCAGGCAAGACCATGTTGCTGGATGTCGCTCGCGGTATTGCTCCCGATGATATGGTCTGCACCTATGTACGTCAATCCCGTGCGATGGGGCTTGGTCATGCGGTGCTGTGCTCAAAAGAGCTGGTTGGTCATGAACCCTTTGCAGTATTACTCGCTGACGATTTAATGATTGGGAAGCCTACGGTAATGGCGCAGATGGTTGAGCAATTTGCCAAAAGGCAAGCCAGCATCCTGGCTGTTCAGGATGTACCACGTGAACATACCAGGCGCTACGGAATCGTCAGCGGCCGTAGTGTGGCGCCAGACCTTGTGGACGTCAGCGGAATTATTGAGAAGCCTGCTCCAGATGTTGCGCCTACAACGCTGGCCGTTGCTGGTCGCTATGTTTTGACCCCGGGTATTTTTAAAGAGCTGGAAAACATGCCTCACGGTGTCGGTGGCGAAATTCAGCTCACTGACGGTATTGCCCGACTTTTGCAACACGAGAAGGTTTTTGCTTATCGCTACAAAGGTGTTCGTTACGATTGTGGAAGCAAGCTGGGATTTTTGCAGGCAACAGTGGATCTTGGCGAGTGCCACGATGAAGTTGGGGCCGAATTTTCAGCATGGCTGCAACAACGCGACGTACATTTGAAGGCTGATAATTAATTGTTTAAAGTGGTGTCTGGATCTGTTCTTACTAACGATGCCTGAAATGTAAGTCCTCAATTGAGGATTTACATTTCAGGCTGAATTCCATCATTTCATGATTTTATATTTTCATAAGTTATAAACTGTGGGGGTTTATTTCTGAAATTTTGTCTGAATTATATACTGATCATTGCGCGTACATCCGCACGACTGATCGAAGCATTTAAAGATCGCCCAATCCATGAATTCGGCCCGCAAACTACTTTGCAAACGGGTAATAATTTTCCGATGGAGAGCCCGTTTTCGTTCGCTGCAGAGGGATTGGATCGTGCCCAAATTCCCAATGATACAGGCTACCTCAAGGAATTCTTTAACCGCGTAGATAAAAGCTTACAGGAAATTCAGAACAATCCCGAGCGTAAACGTTTGCCGGTAATTATCGTCGGCGATGCGCGCAATGCAGCCTTTTTCAAAGAGGTTTGTGACCAGCCAACCGATATCGTCGGAGAAATCACCACTGTGCCTGATTTAAAGGTACCTGCTGAAAAAATTATTCCGGAAGTGCAGGCCATGCTGGTTGAATATCGCCTCAACCGGGCAAAAACAGCCCTGCATCATCTTACCCAGGCACGCGACGCTCATCAATTACTGACAGATTTTTCCACTATTTTCCGTGCTGTGGCCGAAGGAAATGCAGTGCGCTTGTTCGTGCGTCAAGGCTATATTCAGCCGGGCATCATTGATTTTGACCAAAAGATCGTTACTGTTCACGATGATGCTACTGCATCGGATATGACAGATGATGTGGTGGATACATTTATCGAGCTGGGCATGCAACAGGGTGGTGAAATCTGCTTTTTGTCAGCTGAGCAGCTGGGAGAAGAGAAGCCGCTCAGCTTGCAGACAAGATATTAATTGGTTTGTAGAGAGAGTCATGATTCTGACAACAAACCCTGCAACCGGAAAAATACTGCGAACGTACAGGCGCTATTCCGAAACGATGATCTTCAGTGCGCTGGAACATGCGCATGCGGCTCATCTGGCATGGCGGCAGACGCCTTTGTCTGAACGGGCAGGAGTGCTGCTGAAACTGGCAGAAGTTCTGCGAAAGAAATCTGAACAATATGCCCGGCTGATGTCAGAGGAAATGGGCAAAACCAGTCGCGCAGCACGGGCGGAAATCGAAAAATGTGCCTGGTGCTGCGAAGTGTATGCAGCTAACGCTGCAACCTGGCTGGCTGAGGAAGAGGTTGCAGCAGATGGCCGAAAACATCGTATCGTTATTGAGCCGCTGGGGGTCATTCTGGCGGTTATGCCCTGGAACTTTCCGTTCTGGCAGGCGATTCGTTTTCTGGTTCCGACACTGCTGACAGGCAATGGCGCTTTGTTGAAACATGCCGCCAATGTCACGGGATCTGCCCTGAATATTCAGGAGGCAGTAAGTGAAGCCGGGTTTCCACAAGGGCTGTTCAGCACGATTCTCGCTTCTCATGAACAGATCGAACAGATTATTGCTCATCCGTTATGTCAGGGTGTTTCACTGACTGGCAGCGCTGAAGCGGGCAAAATTATTGCTGCCACAGCCGGAAAATACCTGAAGAAAATCGTACTGGAACTGGGGGGTTCTGATCCCCTGGTTGTACTGGCGGATGCAGATATTACCGCTGCGGCAAAGGCAGCGGTAACCGGGAGATTTCAGAATAACGGGCAGAGCTGCATTGCCGCGAAGCGCATCATCGTTCTGCGGGAGGTACAGGAAGCATTTACTGCAGCGTTACTGGCTGAAGTTGAAAAACTGGTGGTGGGGGATCCGCTCGACGAAAAAACGGATATTGGTCCGCTGGTCAATGAACAGGCCGCAGAAAAAATGGAACAATTCGTGGCTGATGCACTTGCGAAAGGTGCGGTGGTACGAACAGGCGGCAAACGTCAGGGGGCTTATTTCCCGCCGACTGTGTTGACCAATGTGACTCCGGATATGAATGTACTGACCGAAGAAGTATTTGGCCCGGTCGTGCCGGTCATCGTCGCTCAATCCGTAGATGAAGCCGTTGCATTGGCTAACAGTACCCGGTTTGGCCTGGGTGCGAGCGTATGGAGTCGTGATCTGGTGTATGGCGAGCAGGTCGCACGCAAACTGGAAGCAGGCGCCGTGTTTGTCAACAGCATCACCAAATCGGATCCGCGCATGCCTTTTGGTGGCATTAAGGAAAGTGGTCTGGGGCGTGAGCTTTCCCGGTGGGGATTGAGAGAATTTGTCAATATCAAGACCATTAACGTTTATGATAGCTAGAGATAAAAACCATACAGGAGAGACTCACATGCCTATTTCAAAATTCATATTGGTCGGCTGTATGCTGACAGTTGCCGGGATTCCCAGTGCATTTGCGCATACCGGTCATGGCGGCAACGAGATGCCTGCCACATACGGACAGGAATCTGCTGTACCGACGACGGATGAATCGCTGGCGGACGAACGGCAAGCCTCGGCACTCCTGAATCTCGGCACACATACCTTCCCGGTCAGTACACAAAACAAGCTGGCGCAACAATTCATCAATCAGGGAATTAATCTTGCCTACGGCTTCAATCATGCGGAAGCCGGTCGTGCATTCAAGGAGGCAGCCCGCCTGGATCCCGGGCTGGCAATGGCCTATTGGGGACAAGCACTGGTGCTGGGCCCCAATATCAATGCAGCAATGGATGCCGGTGAAGAATCGTTGGCGGTGAAGCTGATCAATCAGGCTAAATCACTCATGACCACAGCGTCGCCGAAAGAGCAGGCACTGATACAAGCACTGGAAAAACGCTATTCAGGCATGGCCGAAGCACGTAAAGTCAACGATAAAGCGTATGCGGATGCCATGCGTGAGGTGCATCATCAGTTCCCGGATGATCCGGATATTGCCATGCTGTATGTAGAATCCACCATGGATCTTCGCCCTTGGGGCTACTGGATGCGGGATGGTTACCCGTTTGAAGGGACAAATGAAATTGTCGCATTGACTGAAGATATGTTGCGTCGCTACCCGAACCATCCGGGGGCGCTGCACATGTATATTCATCTGATGGAGCCCACCTCCAATCCAGAACGAGCTGAACAGGCAGCGGATAAATTGCTGACACTGATGCCACAAGCCGGACACATGATTCACATGGCTTCACATATCTATCAACGTGTAGGCCGCTATGCAGATGCTGTAAAAAGTAATCAGATGGCGATCAAGGCGGATGAGGAATATATCGCACAGTTCAAGGCGCAAGGGCTGTACCCGGTGGTGTACTATCCACATAACATTCATTTCCTCTGGTTCGCGGCTTCAGCTAGCGGTCAGTATGTACTGGCACTTAAAAGTGCTCGTGACGCAGCCAGTAAAGTGGATGATAAGTTACTGAGTCAAATGCCTTTTACTGCAATTTTCCGGGTCTTGCCTTACTGGACACTTGCCCGATTTGGCCAATGGCAAAGCGTACTTGCTGAACCGGCTCCGCCTGCGGATAACGCCTTTCTCACAGGAAGCTGGCATTATGTGCGTGGCCTGGCCTATATAGCGATGGGACAATTACAACAGGCCGGGATGGAATTAGCGCAATTGCACAAAATTGTAAAAGATCCTTCACTTAATACCCCGTTGCTTTCTCAAAATACGGCGTACAACGTATTGCGAATCGCCCCTGAAGTACTGGCAGGCGAACTCGCCGCTGCACATGGAAAACTTGATGTCGCCATTGCCCACCTGGAACGGGCAGTCCGACTTGAGGATGGCCTAGTCTATACAGAACCTGCTGAATGGCATTATCCACCACGGTTGGCATTAGGAGCGATTCTACTGGAAGCAGATCGTCCCGATGAAGCGGAGACCGTATACTGGGAAGATCTGCGGCGCAACCGCGATAATGGTTGGGCACTGTTTGGTTTGCAGCAAGCTTTACGTGCTCAAAACAAAACAGTAGAAGCAGATGTGATCAAGGCCCGTTTCCAAAAAGCATGGGAACATGCAGATATCCCACTCTCTGCTTCACGTATGGGATGGTAAAACGGGGTAAAGATTAGCGTGAGTGGCTGTAGCTCACGCTAGGAGTGGTGGGTAAACAGGCTTTATCTATAATCATCCAAGACTGAACACTTAATGGCTGACATAAAGCTTGTCAATTTCGGCCTGGTAGTGTTTATAAATATTTTTTCGTTTTAATTTGAGAGTGGGAGTGAGCATTTCATTCTCTACTGTCCAGGGTTCAGGAATAAGCAGTGCACGGTGAACTTTGGCGTAGCCTGGGAAGCCGCTGATCTGCTGGGCGATTTTTTCCAGAATGATTTCTTCAGCATATTCATCATAAGCCAGTGCATGCGGATCATTTTTTGTATTGCAGTGCGTAGCAACGACTTCCCATCCATGCTTGCTCAGGACAACCAGCGCGCTCAAATAGGAACGTCCTTCTCCAATAATCATGACCTGTTCGAAGATCGGATCATGCAAAATGGCCGCTTCCATGTCAGCTGGCGGTATTTTCTCACCGGTGGACGTGACGATAATATCCTTTAGCCGGCCGGTAATGGTGATTCTTCCCTGTTCGTCGATCTGTGCGGTATCTCCGGAATCAAGCCATCCATCTGCAGATAAGATGGCACTGGTGGCTTCCGGATTGTTCCAGTAACCCAGCATGACGTTGGGGCCGCGAATCAGCAAGGCATTCTGCTCGCCCAGCTTGACCTCCACTCCGGGAATAGGTTTACCGACGCTGGCCGGGACATTATCGTTCAACCGGTTGGCGCAGACGACCGGGCTGGTTTCGGTCAGCCCGTAACCTTGCAGGATAGGTAATCCCAGTGCGATAAAAGTATGCGAAACTTCTGGCGATAATGCTGCGCCTCCACTCATTACTTGCCACAACCGTCCGCCCAGTTTTTCCATTACCTTGCGGGCGATCAATCGATCAAGCAGTGGCCACAGCAGGTGTGAAATCCGCCAGCCAGTACGTCCCTGCTGATATTCAAAACGGCTGTATCCCACATCGACAGCCAGCTTGAATAACAGTCTGGCCACTGCAGAGCCTTCGGCCAGTTTTTCCTGGATTCCCACATAGATTCTCTCGTAAATTCTGGGTACTGAAATCAAAATGGTGGGCCGGATGATCAAGAGATCTTCCGATAACTGGCGAGTGGAACGTGCATAGGCGATTGTTGCGCCACATAGCATGGGAGTGTAGTAGCCGGCTGTGCGCTCAAAAGTGTGGGACAGTGGCAAAAACGACAACAATATATCATCCGGCGTCACCGTAACAATCTGTGCACAAGCATGGGCATTGGACAAAATATTGTGATGGCTCAGCATTACTCCTTTCGGGCGACCAGTTGTACCGGAAGTGTAAATAATGGTGGCCAGGGAATCAGGCTGATTCTCAGCGAGTGGACTATTCTCCGGTTTCTCCGGCAGCCAGTCCCGCAATGCGATGGCGCGTTGATGACCTGTCAGATGCACGTCTTGTGAAGTAGTGCTCATAATGACGATGCGCTTCAGTTGGCCAAGTTGCCCGGCAACTTGGCTAAATGCCTCCCACCGCGCCATGTTCTCCAGTAGCAGCAGACTGGCACCTGCATTATCCAGACACCAGGCGGCATTCTCAGCCCGATCCTCGATATAAAGCGGTACGACCACCAATCCCAACCCAAGTGCTGCCTGTTCAAACATGACCCATTGCGGGCAATTACGCACCATGATGGCCACCCGATCGCCAGGAGAGAGATTTTCCCGGGAAAATGCAGTCCGCCAGAGTTTAACAGCGCTGGCCATATCATCCCATGTGTAATCCAGCCAGGCTTCCTGGCTGACATCGTAGTCACGATAGGCGGTTGTGTGGGGGGTGCGTCTGACCCGTTCTTGGAACAACCCATCAAGCGTCCGGGCCGTTTCAACGGGGATCACGTCCATGTTCCGGGATGGTGTGGCGGCAGTTATATGATTCATGCCGGAATTTCTCCTTGTGGATTACCCGCCTGCTGCAAATCAGGTGAGAAATCATCCACCATGATGACGCGGCGACGCAAGGCTTTCATTGCTGCCAGTAAAGTAGCTTCTCCATCGCTGATAATGCCTTGCACCAGCGCCTGATTGATTTGTTCATCTTCGTGGGTAGTCAGGGTTTTATCTTTGACTGCTTGCCTCAGTCTGGCTTCAATTGGTTCGCAGGAGATGGCGCTAACCATGGCTTGCCCGAGTAATGCCAGGGGATCATCCTCGTCAGCCGGCAGGTAAATTCCCATTGTCAGGCGATCACGTGCTTCTCCAGGGGTCAGAATGAGCCGGGCGACTTGATGTGAAAGCGTATCAGGAGGCGGCTGGCAGCGCATGCCGCGCGGAAAAACCATGAGTCGCAACAGGCACCGCGTGACTTTGCTGACCGGGAAATTAAGCAGGAATTCATGGAGTGCTTGCTGCATACGGTAGAGTGCATCCTGCATGGACCAGTGTAAAAATGGCAGATCGGCAGCAGGGCGGCCATCATCCTCAAAACGTTTAAGCGTGGCTGAACAAAGATACAACTGGCTGAGCACATCGCCCAGACGTGCGGAAAGACGTTCACGCCGCTTGAGTGTGCCACCCAGCTTCAGCATGGCCATATCCGTTAGCAGCGCAAAGGAAGCAGAGAAACGTGTCAGCTGTCGGTAGTAATTGACAGTTTCACTGGCTGCATTTGCCGGCACTTCTTTGATCAATCGCAGGCTGAAACCAAAAACCAGACTGCAGAACGCATTGCGCAAGGTAAAGGCTGCGTGTCCGATCAATGCCTTATCAAACGCTTGCAGACTGCGCTTTCTGTCTTGATCCCAAGCTGCACTGATTTCCTGCAGCGTGAAAGGATGGGCGCGGATAGCACCCTGTCCGAAGATAATCATATTGCGCGTCAGGATATTGGCACCTTCTACGGTGATTCCCACCGGTGTCTGCTGATAGGTGCGTGCCAGATAATTGGAGGGCCCCAGACAAATTCCCTTGCCGCCGTGAATATCCATGGCATCGTTAATCGCCTGGCGGCTGCGTTCGGTCAGATGATATTTGACGATTGCCGAAATGACCGAAGGCTCCTCGCCTAGATCAACTGCACCGGCAGTCATGACGCGTGCGGCATCCATCATATAGGTGTTGCCGGCGATGCGGGCAAGTGCTTCCTCCACCCCCTCGAAATAACCAATTGGCAATCTGAATTGTACGCGTACCCGACCATAGGCACCGCTGCTCCAGGCAGATAACTTGGCTGCACCGACACTGGTGGCCGGCAGCGAAATCGATCGGCCGACGGAAAGACTGTTCATCAGCATGCGCCAGCCTTGTCCTGCTTTTTCCTGTCCACCAATGATCCAGTCCATGGGAATGAAAACATCCTTGCCGGAATTGGGCCCATTCTGGAAAACACCATTCAGGGGAAAATGTCTGCGACCAATATCAATCCCCGGTGTATTGGTCGGAATCAGTGCCAGCGTAATGCCGATATCCTTTTCACCGCCAAGCAATCCATCCGGATCATATAGTCTGAATGCGAGCCCCAGCAAGGTGGCAACCGGCCCCAGCGTGATATAGCGTTTTTCCCAGTTGATGCGTATTCCCAGTACATCCGGCTGACCATCAAACTCAGCGCGGCAGACGATGCCGGCATCCGGAATGGATCCGGCATCCGAACCGGCTTCCGGCCCGGTCAATGCAAAGCAGGGGATTTCGGTACCATTGGCCAAGCGCGGCAAATAATGATTTTTCTGCTCTTCCGTTCCGTAATGCAGCAATAACTCGGCCGGACCGAGTGAGTTGGGCACCATCACCGTAACCGCTGCGGTGTTGCTGCGCGAACTGATTTTCATCACCACTTCTGAATGTGCCAGTGCAGAAAAGCCGAGCCCACCGTATTCCTTGGGAATAATCAGTGCAAAAAAGCGGTTTCCCCGGATAAATTGCCAGACATCAGGCGGAAGATCATGCCGTTCATGCGTGATATGCCATTCATCCAGCATGGCACATAACTGCTCAACGGGGCCATCGAGAAAAGCCTGTTCCTCCGTACTCAAAGTTGGTTTGGGATAGGCCAGCAGCTTGCCCCAATTTGGTTTGCCGCTGAAGAGTTCACCTTCCCACCAGACGGTACCAGCATCGAGTGCCTCCTGCTCGGTTTGGGAAATTTGTGGCAACAGCTTGCGAAAAACTCTCAAGGCAAGGTTGGAGACAATGTTGCGACGCAGAAATGGCACCGTGAATAATGCCACGATGAGGACAAGCAACGCGACAAACAGGAGCAAAACAAACTCGGGCATGGCTTTCTCCATGAATTTTTAGTGATTATTGATCGCTACACTACCCGAGAATAGGATGCTGTCAAGATTTTGTTTGTATCCGTACTGATGCTCAACAAACTTGGAGAAGCTTGATTTTTCCGGTAACAAATGTACCTCGAAGCATTGGGCAGTATTCTGATTGATGAAATTGGCCTGCATGCTGCCTTGACAATGCGCCATGATATGCCGAATGACTGGCATATGCTGAAGAAGAATGGCTTTGTTGATCTGACTATTGCCAAATTCAGAATCCCGAAAAACCAGATTCCCATGCGGGTTGCAGCAAAATCGCGCACTCGTCGTGTTGTGCCCCTGGGCTGGGCTTCGTAGGATGACTACGACCTGCGGCAGCATGCCCTGCGATCATTGCGATTTTGCCAGCAACGCGGCTCATGGAGGATCCGTGCAGAGGTTCCCTAACGATCAGTTTCGGATATCTATGATTTCATCAAGCTCTGCTGCGACGGCTGTCCAGGCTGTAGCCACCGGCACCATGCACTGCCAGCAGAATGAAGCCACCTGCGATGGCAATATTTTTCGTGAACATAATCATTTGTGTTTGATCAGCAAGATCATGGTGAAAAATCACGGCAGCTGCCAGTGCGAACACTGCCAGAGCGACAGATACCAGGCGGGTTTTCCAGCCAATGATAATTGCCAGAGCCCCACCCACTTCAAGCAGAATGACCAGTGGCAATAGTGTTCCTGGAACGCCCATTGCATCCATATAGCCTTGTGTATCTGCATAGCCACTAATTTTTGAAATACCTGCGAGTAAAAATATTTGTGCCAGAAGCAAACGTGCAACGAATTGACTGATTTTTTCCATTTGAATCTCCTTGCCAGTAAGCTGGTGTTTCTTAAAAATACTTTTTATTACTTGCGTTTAATCCATGCTTTATCACGCACAAACTGATTGGATTGGTAATCCTGTAGCGCCTCATCAATTTGTTCGCGAGTGCTCATGACAAACGGGCCATACTGCACGATTGGCTCGTGCAACGGTTTTCCGCTGACTACAATGAAACGTGCCCCTTGTTCTCCTGCCACGAAGTCGAAAATACTGTCGTCAACACCTATCACAACCAAAGAATGAAGTGCGACAGCCTGTCCGTTAAATTGTCCATTGCCTTCAAATACATAAGTGAAGCTTGTGTTCTGCGCCGGCAACTGGTGCTGAAAATGCCGTCCGGGCTGTAGCTGTACATCAAAATAAGTTACCTGCGTCAAATCATCCTGGATCGGTGCAACGGTATCGCCGAAACGGCCAATTAACACTTTCAGCCGGTAGTCTGCTGTTTCTATCACTGGGAATGCCGCTGCAGGAAATTCCTGATATTCCGGATGATCCATTTTGTTGACCGCGGGCAGGTTAATCCACAGTTGAAATCCACGCAGCAAGCCATTTTCCTGTTTCGGCATTTCAGAATGAATCACCCCGCTGGCCGCTTTCATCCACTGTGCTGAGCCCGGTTCGAGGTTGCCGGTATTGCCCATGCTGTCCTGATGCTGCATATAGCCATCCAGCATATAGGTGAAAGTGGTAAACCCCCGGTGCGGATGTGACGGAAAGCCGGCAATGTAATCATTCGGATTGTCACTGCTGATGTGATCCAGTAACAGGAAAGGATCATAATTGCGCAATGCTGCTGTGCCGATGGTGCGGTGCACGATTACGCCGGCCCCTTCAGGTACTGCTGTCGCGGGAATGATTCGTACAGAATTTACTAAGGTATTCATTGTTTTCTCCTTTTCCGTCCTGTCATGCATTGACAGGTTCTGCTTACCAGAAGCATTATCTACGTTGTAGTAATAAGAATAAATAGTGTTTTATGTAAAAAATTGTTCTTGTATTCAGAACGACAAAAGGCTCCTATGGATCGATTTGAGAACATGAATACATTTGCGCACATTGTGGAAGCGGGTGGTATCAGTGCAGCTGCGGATCGTATGGATGTGGCCAAATCTGTCATCAGCCGACGATTAAAGGAACTGGAAGCACACTTGGGCGTTCAGTTATTTCATCGTACCACGCGGCAAATGAAGCTTACCGACAGCGGGCGTGCTTTTTACGAACAATCTGTTCGTATCCTCGCGGATATTCTCGAAGCCGAGCACGCCGTATCGCAATTTCATGGTGCTTTAAAAGGTAATTTGAAAGTGGCAGTTCCACTTAGCTTTGGTTTGATGCATCTGGGCCCGGCCATCACCGCATTCCTGCATACTCATCCGGATATCAAATTTGATCTGGATTTCAATGACCGTCAGGTTGATTTGCTGGCGGAAGGTTTTGATCTTGCCATCCGTATTGCCAGTTTGCCTGATTCCAGCCTGATCGCGCGTTACCTGGCACCGGTTCAAGCCGTTATGTGCGCCAGCCCGGCGTATTTGGAACACATGGGTACGCCGCAGACACCTGAAGAGCTCATCGGGCATCGTTGTCTGGCCTACAGCCTGATCAGTAATAGCGATAACTGGAATGTGTATGACTCTACGGGACAATTGATCAAAACTAGAATTACGCCCTACCTGAAAGCCAGTAATGGCGAATTTCTGCGTGATGCCGCCGTCGATGGGCTGGGTATCGTATTGCTGCCAGCTTTCATTGTTTATCGGGAAATTGAACACGGCGCGTTGCTGCCGATATTAACGGAATATCACTATTCGCAACTGGCAGCCTATGCTATCTACCCGCAAACTCGTCACCTCTCGCAGCGTGTCAGAGCATTCGTCGATTTTCTGAGCAAGCGATTTGAAGAAATGCCTTATTGGGATTCTTGCTTACGCCATACAAAAAAGATTTCATGAAGTTTTCTCCAAACTATCAGCTGTACGGGATGAGGCGCAGAAGCTTGACAAGTAATCTGAGGCTGTTTTAATGCTCTTCAGTAGTGATACTGATTACAGTCAGGTGCTTCGTCTAACTGTTGCAGATGTGGGGAATCCAAAAAATCCTATTCCTGAACCAGCCACTGTCTTGTTGATCGGACTGGGTAGCATGATGATGTTGTGGCAGTGGCGCCGGAGTGCCCTGGCCAGCTAATAGCAGCAATCAACACATTTTCCCGCTGCACATGCGTGCAATAGTCAAGCCGATCTTTACATTTTAGAGGAGTTAAATTCAATTATGCCGACCAGTTATGATGTCAGGTTATTGCAGAAAAAGGAAATAGCTGAAGGAACTATGGAATTCACGCTGGAAAAGCCCAAGGGCTTTGAGTATCGTGCGGGTCAATATGGTGATCTGGTGCTGCCGCCTTCTACCGGGCTGAACGACAGCAATAACAAACATGGTTTTTCATTCGTTAGTGCACCATTTGAGGATACGTTGCGCATGGCTACCCGCATGCGTGATTCGCTCTATAAAAGAGCAGCAGCCAAAGTTCCGGAAGGGACCATGGTGCAACTGCTTGCGCTGTGGGGAGATTTCACACTACAAAAAAACGAGGCTGTACCGGTAGTGTTTATCACAGGTGGCATTGGTATTACACCAGTGCGCAGCATTATTGCGCAGGCTACGCATGACAAGACAAATTACAAAATCACACTGATTTACGCCAACCGCACACCTGCACAGGCTGCTTACACTGATGATCTGAAATGGCTTGCAGGAGAAAATAAAAATTTTACTTTTGTACCGGTGTACACATCAACCCAAGGTCACGTTAATGCAGAGCTCATCAAACAACATGTGCCTGATATTATTGCGTCGCGCTATTATTTGTCTGGCCCGGAAGGCATGGTTAAGGCCATGCGCGCACTGCTGATTGAGATTGGCGCTGATGAAGACAACATCAGAACAGAAGAGTTTGAAGGATACTAGCACAAGCATATGACGACAAAAAATTCTACTGACATTTATTTATATCTGATCTGGTACTTTGCACCGAAAAAGCTCAATTGATCTATCCGCAGGATCATTCTGATTCAAGGCCCCCTGTAAAAAAGGGAGCCTTCTACTATTTCACCAGCCAGCGAGTGGACATTCCAGCCATCATATGATCGTTGACGTGGCAGTGGAATAACCAGTTGCCTGGTGAACGGGGAACCATGTCAACAGATCTCATGCTGGCAGGCATGATCTCGATTACATCAGTTCGGCGACCATTATCCAGCACGGTCTGCCCATGCCAATGTACTGTGTGGTTATCCACTTCATTGCCCAGTGCGATCAGATGCCAGCGAACACGCTGGCCACGTGTAGTTTCAAAGCCAGACAGATTGCCGAAAATCCGGCCATTGATCGTATGTTTCAGGCCGCTTTCCTCATCATTTTCTTCGTTGAATATCATGTATAGCGCGATAAACTCCTGATCTACATCGCGTGGAATAGGGCCTCTATTCGAACGCGCTTTATTAGCAGCGGTGACAATGATGGTTCCGATTAACCCCAGGTTGATTTCGTGTTCTGCCATGACATGCGAGTGATAGAGCCAGACAATGGATGAAGGGTCATCCGGACCGGGGCCGGCATCCCGATCAACGACCCAGGTATAAGTGTAGCGTCCACCCGGAGGAATACTGCCGCCCGCACCACCATCAGCACCTTCATTATCCTTGTTATACATCACGCCATGAGGGTGTATTGAAAGTGGCAGATCAGTGTTGTTCAGAAAATGGACCTTGATGATATCGCCCACTACTGCGCGGATGGTGGGACCTAGAATCCCCATCCATTCAGGCTGAGATATAGGTTGGGAGTAACTGTTGTCGGTATAACCGATATAGCGATATTTGGTGTAAACCAATGTGTTTCCGTAGACACCCAGACCATTTTCGGGATTGATCAGATTTCCGCCAGATGGCGCATAATTCCAATCTGTCTTTTCTGCGGCGATCCAGTACTCTTGTGTGTCCCTGGCTTGTACTGAAAAAGATGCCACCAGCAGAAGCAGAAAAACAAACAAAATCGGATATGACCATAAGAATGGATAGCTGTTTTTTGTATACATGGATGGACTCTCTTTTAGTTTGCTCTCAACGCATGACGCTGTTAGGGATACTCTGAAAAATGATCTGTGTTGCCTCACTACGGTAAACACAGTCTCAAAATACGCATTTACTAGCTGTAAACCGTATTTTTCGCCTGTGTTTACCTTGTGCTGGCTTCTTCATTAATATTTTCAGAGGATCCTGAGTAACAGATGTTATGTGTGTAATGATCAAGTTGCTGGCAAATGTGATGAACCCGGTTTGTTCAGATAACGGCTGCCTCGGGAGAGAATCTCAACCGCCTTGCCAAAAGTAACCAGATCCGATCGTTGCAACATGACGCAATATTTGCGAGTACGCTGGCAATATCGTCTGACGGTAAAAAAATCTTCATGGTTGATGCAGTCCGCCGGACAAATCACGATATTTACGCAATCAAGCAGAGCGAGTAGACAATTTGCATTGCCCTGCACGCTACTGCGAAATGCCATAAAGTGGCCACCAGCAGCCTCAATCAGACGGTGATAATCCGGATAGAGTGCTGCACGTCCGCCTATACATAAAACAGACTGATCAATGAGATGACAGCAACCATCTTTCGGACAGCTGATAGCGGGTGTGACGAGATATGGATGTGGCTGGCCTGATCTGATCCAGTGCAAACTGGCATCAACTGGCGTTTTCAGTGTGTTGGTATTGACGTGGCAATCAATCGGAGTTTTGGTGTATGCGGGATTTTCAGGCTGAAGTCGGACTGTGTTCCCATGCGCGGTGCGTGACAAAGCTGAACAGATCAAGTGATACAAATGCTTTAATCTCCATCCCAGCCTGGGAGCTTGTTGCTTGTCTTGATAGGAAAATGTGGTGAACACTGCTTTGCTTCGATGAATTTCGGGTAATTTGCTGAAATTTGGCTGTGCATCCTGACCGACTGACGCCAATGCTGTTTTTTCCAGAAATTTCATAATCAATTCCATCTCAGAAAAAAGGCTGGCTTGCCCCGGGAGGAGGGGCTGGCTTGCCGTCATAAATCACTGGAAGAGGAGAGAGAGAACTGCCAGTGATTGCTATGAAAGTTAATATCCGTCAGCTTTGAACGTAGATCAAAAATACGCTTGTAAATTATTTTGTCAGTATCAGTTTATCGTTGCGTGTCAGGCGTAAGTGATATTGCTCGCCCCGATGCTGAATAAGTATTTCATTGCCTATCCCGAACAAAGTTTTGCTGCTGATCAACTTGATGGGAAACTGTGAAATCAGTCCATCATTCAATTTAGGATCCGTATGATATTCGGTATTGATGGTATTCATATCTCGTTCCAGTCAAATTAGTTAATGAGAATGATTATCATTATACTGGTAAAAATAATTTGTGCAAGCGTTTTTTGGAAGCAAATTGAATTTTGGAAGGGGTGCAGAGATTAATTTCCCCGGTTATTTCTCTTTTGGCGACTTTGACTGGAAACTTTTCAATCCTTATGCCCGGTAACGCATATCTACATTTGCCCGTCGACGGGCAGTAGCAAAGACATGATAGCCGCGCTTTTGCAGGCCATGAGCAGTGCAATGGCTGATACCACTGGAGCGTCCAGTGATCAATGTCTTTTTCTTCATTTTTCGTTTTACGTGGTTTAGGTTGAGAATCCAGATTCTCGTTTTTATTGCAACCGGTTACGGGTAAAGATGATTACCATGGGCAGTGTAGTGAGGGAAATCGCTGTCAGTGGCCAGAGGTTTGCAAGGATGTCCCAGGGTGGAAGCGCCTTGAGAAAACAGCCTTCGATAATGATCAAAAAATGAGTGAGCGGGATGGTTTGAGATAACCATTGCAACAATACTGGCATATTTTCGACTGGCGTAGATAGTGTAGTCATGAAAGCTGCACGCACTGCCTCTCTCGAAGCCAATGGCAATGATGCGAACAAGGAGTTTATGGTTCTTCCGGACACACGCGTGCTATCGTTGCGCATGACGCCGATGGCAACGGGTACATGGCGTGTCACAGACACATACTGGTCGTGTGCTGTCCGGCACATTCAATGGAAGGCGTTGTGAGCAGCTTGTCGGATAAACAATTGATAATTGCGTGGCGGTTCGATTGATTGATCTTTATGGAGATTTGCTCTTATGGCTAGCAACTTGCTTCCTCTCAGCATTCTGGGTGCCGTCGAGACCAATGGCACGGTGAGTTTCGGATTCTGGCTACCTTGGGTGTCGGCTGTCGACGGTAATGCAGTCACGGTCAAGATTATTCACGAGCACGATCAGTTTTTGCAGGAGATTCCGCCACGGGAATTCCCCATGGCCCATAGCGTGCGTTCGCCTTACGGCGACTTTTGGTCGGCGACTGTGCCGATTGTCGGGACGACACCGGCAAATCCCGGATCGGCCTGGGGTACGGCTGGACGGTATGTCTATCGCTATCAGATCAACAATCCGAATGTCGGCATCCTCGACTGGATCATCGATCCGTGCGCGCGGGAGTTTGGCGTTGGTAAGCTTTCAGCGTTTACGCTCGGTTATCAACCGTATAACTGGAGTGTAGCCGAGGCAAATTGGCGCACGCCGGAGCTCTCTGATCTGATAATTTATGAAATTAACATCGCGGAGCTTGGCGGCGACCTGGAGCGCACGCGCGATCTCATGGTCTATCTTAGCGATCTCGGCGTGAACGCTATCGAAATCATGCCGTTGTCAAACGTTGCCATGTCGGTCGATTGGGGATATCTCCCCATCGGCTATTTCGGTGTTGATGAACGATTCGGTAAGCGCTCTGACTTCCAGAAACTCGTTGATATTGCTCATCAGCAAGGCATCGCCGTCATTGTCGACGTCGTATATGGTCATACCGGAGTCGATTTTTCCTACTACGACGCTTACAATCGCCTGCAGTATCACGAAAACCCTTTTATGGGATCTTTCGCCAAAGATTACTTCAGCAGCTTTGGAAAGAGCACAAACTTTGAGAGCCCATTCACACGCAACTATTTTTTCACGGTTAACCATCATTGGCTCGAGGTTTATCACATCGACGGGCTGCGCTACGATTGCGTGCCGAATTACTGGGATGGGCCATTCGGTGTGGGATATGCAAACCTTGTCTATGAGACTTACCAACTCACCAAAAACAAGATTGCGCAAAATCAGCGCTATTGGAATCGTTTCAACGCGGGTGCAGGCACGTCGCTCAGGCTCATTCAATGTGCCGAGCAATTAGAAGGGCCAGAGGAGGTGCTGCGCACAACTTACTCCAACAGCACCTGGCAGAATCATACCTTCGACGCTGCCAAGGCGGTGGCACGTGGCGACCAGAGGCGACTGGCTGACTGGGGTTTATCGCTCGGTTTACTTGGTTACCCGGAGCAAGAGAACACCAATGGAGACGTGATTACTAAAACTGCGTTGCAATACATTGAGAATCACGATCACGAGCGCTTCATTTGTAATTTCGGTTTGATGAATCCGGACGAAGCCGGTAATCCGCTTTTTCTCGAGGGCGACCGCAGTCGCTGGTACATGCTCCAGCCCTATCTCATCGCCATGCTGATGAGTAAAGGCGTACCGATGTTGTGGCAAGGTGAGGAATTTGGTGAAAGCTATTTTTTGCCCGATTTCGGCGCAGGGCGCGTGGGGCTTTTGCGCTCGCTACGGTGGGATTATTTCTACGACAGCCCGGGTCAGCAGTTGGTGCAACTGGTAAGAAAGCTGTTACGCATCCGGCGCGATCAGTCGCAGATCCGTCGCGGCAATTATTTTTTCTTTAATGATTGGGACCGCTATCTTTCAAAGCGTGTCTTGCTGTTCGCACGTTACAGCGACGCACAATACACGCTTGTTGCGATTAACATCGGCGATATTGATCAGACGGTACCTTTCTGGTTTCCCATCGGTGGCGACTACAATGAAGAACTTCATGGCGGTGATCTGGGGCTCAAAGGAATTACACCCCTTCAACAAACTTGGCTCAAGGTTCCTTCCCATTATGGTCGGATTTGGACGGTGTAGGAGTCGCAAGGGTATTTATTGTTGGATAAATAAAAATTTGATAAGAGGGTTCCATGTTCCCGCTACTCTTGATTTTGATGGTCGCCAGCATACCTAAATGAGTCATTATGTTTTGAGTACAGGCGTCTTTTGTGGTTCGTTTATAACCCTAATCAAGACTATGCTTAAAAGTGCATGCATTGTATAGAGTGAGGCGTGTTGTCAAAAATAGCGGGCAGGATAAGTTGCTCAGTGATTATCAGGGTAATAAAGTTCTACTGATGATGAACATCGCCAGTCAGTGTAGTTTTGATCTGCAATATCAAGGGCTGGAAATGCTTTATCGCCACTATCGGGAAGATAAGTCGGAATCATCGGCCAGTGATATTGAACAGCTGCTGTAACCTGCCACACAATTCAGATTCAAGTCCCTACATGAGCAAAGCTGGATAGCACGAATCAGAATTGATATGAAACAGCCAGTTTGTAGTTGCGTCCCGGATCTTTCAACACGTTGAGGTGACGGCGATAATCCTTGTCAGTCAGATTGTCGATTCCAAAATCAAGACGTAACCCTTTAGCCGGGCCGTTTTGTGGCAGCCAGGTTAATGTTAGATCATGCAGTGTATAGCCAGGTGTCGGGGTGCCACCTGTTGGTACACGATGTTGTGCACTGACAATACTGCTGCGCCAGCCCAGGGAAAGATCATGAGTTGGCCAATTTAACCCGGCCATTACAATCCATTTATCTGGCTGAACATTGGACAATACCCCGCCACTCGTCCGGTTGTGACCCCGGGTCTGAGCGTAGGAGAAGCCGGTGTAGCCATATTTCGCCGCATAGCTGGTCTCTATTTCGAATCCTTTCAGCAGGGCATCATGTACATTGTCACTGGTTGTGGTGCCGCCTCTGCCTGGGTTGCCAGGAACCGGGCGAAAGACAAAATCAACCATCAGATCAACGAAATTTTTAACCTTATTATGGAAATAAGTTCCGCGCATCGTCAGTTGATCGTTTTCAAACAGCAGATTCGATTTTTGTATGCGTGCGCCAATTTCCTTATTGAAGGCAGTTTCCGGTTTAAGATCGGGATTGGGGGTAAACAGATTGGAACACCCTGGTCCACAAGTGAAATGTGTGCCGGTCGTAAACAGTTCGCCTAGTGTCGGTGCGCGAAATGCTTCGCTGTAGCCACCAGTGATTGAGAACCATTCAGTTACCTTAAGCAGTCCACCAAGCTTGAAATTGACGCGATCATTTTGATTGGAGACGGATATGCCATCTGCCTTACTGCTGAAATAATCCCAACGTATACCAGGAATGAGTGACAATCGTTCCCACAACGTGATTTCATCCTGCAAATACAGGCCAACGACATCTGCTTCGCCCCGGGGGAATTCCGGTCGTGTGGCGCCATTGCGTTTGCCTTTAGCTTCATTATGAAAATAATCAACGCCATAGGTAATTAATTGGGTTGTAAAACTGTTCAGCTCAAGGCGCGAGCTGTTGCGTGCATTGATGCCGGTCGTGGAGAAATCAGTTTCATCGCGCCGCCGGTCAAATAACCGTTTCTCGAGACTGTAGGTGGTATTGTGGTAGACCAGTACTTCAGGATTGAGCCAGGCATTATCCACATTTTCATAACGATAGCGCAGTGTATAGTTGCGCTGCTCGGTATCCCGATCTACCAGTGTGTTGGCCGTAGAAGCGGCTTGCGAGTTGGAAGGTACTTTACCGGCCTGATCGAACGTTTGTGCAGAAAATGTGAAGCGATGATCGCCTGGTGTCCAGTTAAATTTGGCCAGACTGGCATAGGATTCAAAGCGGGAGTTTTGTAGTTTGGAGCCGTCGCCGTGACGGATATCGTCGGCTGCATTACGGTAGGAAAAATCAAGCAGATAATCGAATTGTTCTCCAACCAGCCCGTAAGCACTGATGCCGGGAATATATTGCTCGTTCATGCTCTGGAATCCCCCTCGAACTTTCATGCCGAAACGCTCACCGGAACGCAGCAGATCGGTTGCATCCAGCGTGGTTAAGGAGATAACGCCACCG
>JACDJA010001101.1_pt1 | contig 24260 bp, 20 predicted proteins | sample 7449241 | NCBI WGS metagenome assembly JACDJA01 (sample SAMN14253289, study PRJNA609438) | sludge metagenome | isolation source: initial anaerobic sludge | collected 2018-12-20 | reverse complement strand
GCATGCACAGCACATCGGGCTGCACGTCGGCCAGCCACTCCTCCACACGCGCAAGGCGCGCCTTCAGCGAGTTGACGTTCCACGTAGCGAGGCGCACGGCTCGACCGTAGCCACTCAGGCCTTGGTGCGACCACGCCGAGGCGCGGCGGCCGCGGCGGCAGGCTTGGCGGTCTTCTTGGCCACCGGCTTCGGCGTCGACTTGGCCGGAGCAGCCTTGGCCGGAGCAGCCTTGGCCGGCGCAACTTTGGCCGGCGCCGACTTCGCCGACGCCGACTTGGTGGACGACTTGGCGGTGCCCGACTTGGTGGTCGCCCCTCTGCCCGGGGCCGACTTGGTGGCCGGCGATGTGGCGATCGACGAGTCGGTGGGTGTCGGCTGGGCGATCGCGGGCTGAGTGGCTGCGGGCTTGGCAGCCTGCGACCTGGGGGCCTTGGCTACCGCGGGCGGCTTCTTCGCCGCGGGCGCCTTGGCCGGGGCAGAGGCGGTGAGCGCCGCGGACGAGGTGGCACCGGCCCCGCGCTTGGCGGCCTTCGTCACCGGGGCGGCAACCGGGGCGGCCATCGACTCGGCGACCGGTGAGGCGGCCGGCTTGCGGCCACGCCCCTTCGGCGCGGCCGCCGACTCGACACCCACCGCCTCGGGCGCCGTCGCGGCGGCCTTCTTCGGGGCACGCGGAGAGGCCTTCGCCGCCTTCGCTGCCTTTGCCGGCGCTGCCTCGCCCAACGGTGCCGCACTGCCCATGCCCGGCACGGCCAGATCCACGCTGCGCTTCGACGGCACGAAGCTCTCCACCACCAACGTCACCGACTCGCCGACCTTCATGAACTCGCGAGCGCTACGCGGGGCGGGGTGGGCCATCAGGCGCAACGGTACGTAGCCCACCACATCATCGATGCGCACGTAGGCGCCGTGCGACGAGTAGTGATCGACCACGGCGTTCACACTGGTACCGGCCGGGTGGCGCTCGACGAAGGTGAGGAACGACAACAGGTCGTTGACGGTCGACTTCGTGCTGTGCGCTGTGGGCGACTCGCCGACTGCCGCAGGCGCCGCTGGAACCGACGCCGCTGCTTTGGGGGCCCGATCGGCGCCCCCACGACCACGACGGCTGGGCTTTGCCGGCGCCACGTCGGCCGGGGCGGCCTTCGGCGCGGCGGCACGAGGTGGCGGCGACTTCGGCACGGGCATCGGCAAGCTGGCTTCGGGGCTGCCCACGCGCACGGTTGCGTCGGAGGCGGCCGCGCGACCCCGGCCACGACCCACGCCCCCACCACTGCCCTGGCGCTTGGCCTCCGCAGTCACCTTTCGGCTGAGCGGCCCCCGCACCGGCAGACGGTTGACGAACACCCATCCGATGTGAGGAACGGGCTTGCCCCCGATGAGGCGACCTTCGTCGAACAACCAGTCGTACTGTGCGTGGAACTCCTGGTAGCTGTCGTTGGTGAGGATGTTGGCGTTCACCTTGTGCGCGATGCTCAGCACGAACGCATCGCCACGGCCGATGGCGCCCGCCGGTGGTGCCACCAGCTCGTTGTTGCTCACCGCTTCGTCGAACTCGGCGACTTCCTTGGCGTCGATGCGGTGCCCGAAGGTGGCATCGACCACCACTGTGATCAGTGCGGTGGGGTCTTCTGCCATGTAGGCGAGCACCGCTTCGTTGAGCTGTTTGAGACTGGGAGCGGTACGACCTTCGGTAGCAAGGTTCGATCCGTCGACGACGACATGGTGAGGCATAACTCGGCCAGCCTACGATGCCCCGGTGAAGAAAGCCGTCCTCTGGGATTTCGGCGGAGTCATCCTGAGCAGCCCGTTCGAAGCGTTCAACCGCTACGAAGCCGAGCATGGTCTGCCCACCGACTTCATCCGATCCGTCAACGCCACCAATCCGCACCACAACGCATGGGCACACCTCGAGCGCGGCGACATCACCGCCCAGCAGTTCGACGAGGAGTTCGCCGACGAGAGCGACGCGCTCGGGCACCGGGTGGGTGGCGGCGACGTGCTCGCGTTGCTGGCCGGCTACGTGCGGCCCGACATGGTCGACCTGCTCGATCAGGTGAAGGCCGCCGGTTACAAGGTGGCATGCCTCACCAACAACATCGCCGGCGAGCATGTCACCAGCGAACGCACGGCGACGATCATCGAGATCATGGCTCGCTTCGATGTGGTGGTGGAGAGCAGCAAGGTGGGCGTCCGCAAGCCGGAGCCCCGCTTCTACGAGATCGCCTGCGAGCTGCTGGGCGTACAGCCAGACGAGTGCATCTTCCTCGACGACCTGGGCATCAACCTCAAGCCCGCAGCCGCGATGGGCATGACCACCATCAAGGTGCTCACCGCCCAGCAAGCCATCACCGACCTCAGCGCCCTCCTGGGCTTTGCGTAAAGCCCGCAAACTCACAGCCCCAGGTCACAGCCCGACCGCCTTTACGTACAACCCGGGGGACCGCGGCGGAGGCGTTCAGAACACGCGCGATCGGACGAGCTCGCCGAGGACCACCACGACGACGGCGACGAACCACACTCGCCGGCGAGTCGCCATCCACTCGTCCTGCTCAGGGAGTGCATCGACCTCGGGCGGTACCAGTGACCGCAGCCTGGTGGCAAACTGCCCACAGCCGGTCGTGCAGAGCATGCGCACGTGCCGACGGGCCGAGGACTCGACCACCACAACCGGCGACCGCCAACGGCCGGCTCGCAGGGCGGTGATCTCCGTCAGCGGAACCTCGGCAATCGTGAACAGCTCGGGTACCTCGAGAGCGGTGCCGTCGCAGCGCGCCGAGTTGGCCGACCATCGGCTGAACGTCGCCACGAGCCCCCACGCCACCACCACGAGCGCGAGCGCCTCGGGGGAGCCGCGAACGGCAGCGACCGCTGCCCACGCACCGGCCGCGAACAGCACACTCAGACCACCGATGGCCGCCCAGTTGCGCCATCTGGGCCAGATGCCGAAACCGAACGCGCCGGCTTGCGGATTCACAGGGCTTGGAAGGTTTCGTCCATCAGGTCGGCGAGTTCTTGGTCGTGGATGGCCTTGCTACCGGTGGCGGGGCTGCCGCTGCCGATGCGACTGACCAGGCGCAGGTCGTAGCCCTGCTCCTTCACCCGCCAGAAGCGAGCTTCCACGAAGCGCCACGGGCCCATGTTGTCGGGCTCCTCCTGCAACCACACCAACTGCTTGGCGTTGGGGTAGCGCTCGAGCACGGCGCGCATCTGGTCGCCGGGGAACGGGTACAGCTGCTCGACTCGCACCACTGCTACCGGCGCGCTGCGCGCGTCGCGCTCGCGGATGGCGTCCCATGCCACCTTGCCGCTGCAGAACACCACGCGTTGCACCGCGGCCGGGTCGGCGACGAACGGGTCGTCGAGCACCTCCTGGAACGAACCCTGGGTGAGGGCCGTGACCGGCGAGCGGCTCTCCTTCATGCGCAGCGGGCCCTTGGGGGTGAACAGCACCAGCGGCTTGCGGAAGTCGCGGCGCACCTGGCGGCGCAGCAGGTGGAAGTACTGCGCGGCCGTGGTGGCGTTGCACACCTGGATGTTGTCGTCGGCGCAGAGGGTGAGGAAGCGTTCGATGCGCGCCGAGCTGTGCTCGGGGCCCTGGCCCTCGAAGCCGTGCGGCAGCAGCAGCACGAGGCCGTTCTCCTGGCCCCACTTGTCTTCCGCGGCCACGATGTACTGGTCGATGATGATCTGTGCCCCGTTGACGAAGTCGCCGAACTGCGCTTCCCACATCACCAGCGCCTGGTGGTGCTCGTGCGCGTAGCCGTACTCGAAGCCGAGCGCGGCGTACTCGCTGAGCAGGCTGTCGTACACCCAGAAGCTGGCCTTCTTGTCGGGCAGCGTGCTGATGGGCACCCACGGCTGCTCGTTCTCGAAGTCGATGAGTGCTGCGTGCCGTTGGCTGAAGGTGCCACGGCGGCTGTCCTCGCCGGCGAGCCGCACCGGTGTGCCCTCGACGACCAGCGAACCCATGGCCAACAACTCGGCAGTGGCCCACTCCATCTCGCCCTGCTCGTGATACATCTTCGCGCGAGTCTCGAACTGGCGGGCCAGCTTCGGATGAGGGGTGAAGCCCTCCGGGTAGGCGGTGAAGTGATCGAAGATCGCATCGAGCGAGGCCCGCGCGACACCGGTCTCCACGTGCGGGCGCACGCCCACCGGCTTGGGCGGCTTGGCCACCTTCACGGCCTCGGGGGCGTGTGAACGCGTATCGTCGAGCGCCACCTGCAACTTGGTGTGGAAGTCGGCGAGTGCACCCTCGGCTTCCTCGACCGACAGCTCGCCGCGCTTCACCAGCGCCTCCACGTACAGCTTGCGCACGCTGCGATGCTCGGCGATGGCCTTGTACATGAGCGGCTGCGTGTAGCTGGGGTCGTCGCCTTCGTTGTGCCCGAAGCGGCGGTAGCACACCATGTCGATGACGACGTCCTTGTGGAACCGCTGGCGGTACTCGAACGCCAGCTCGGCCACGCGCACGCACGCCTCGGGGTCGTCGCCGTTGACGTGGAAGATGGGCGCCTGCACCGTCTTGGCCACATCGCTGCAGTACAGCGAGCTGCGTGAGTGCTGCGGGCTGGTGGTGAAGCCGATCTGGTTGTTGATGATGAGGTGGATGGTGCCGCCGACGCGGTAGCCGGCGATGTCGCTCATGGCGAGGCACTCGGCCACGATGCCCTGCCCGGCGAAGGCGGCATCGCCGTGGATGAGCACCGGCAGCGACAGGAACGAGCCGGGCGGGTCGATGTCGTCCTGGATGGCGCGCACGATGCCGAGCACGATGGGGTCGACGGTCTCCAGGTGACTCGGGTTGGCGGCCAGCTCGAGCCGGATGGACTCGCCGTTGGGACCCGCGTATGTGCCGGTTGCACCCAGGTGGTACTTGACGTCGCCGGAGCCCTGCACCGAGCTGGGGTCGACGTGGCCCTCGAACTCCTTGAAGATCTGGTCGTAGCTCTTGCCGATGACGTTGGCGAGCACGTTGAGCCGGCCACGGTGGGCCATGCCCAGCACCGCCGAATCGAGACCGGCGCCGGCCGCCATGGTGAGCATCTGGTCGAGCACCGGGATGGCGCTCTCCGCACCCTCCAGCCCGAAGCGCTTGGTACCCACGTACTTGGTGGCCAGGAACTTCTCGAACGCCTCGGCGGCGTTGAGTCGTTCGACCACGCGCCGCTTGCGCTCCTTCGACAGCTCGAACGCTGCACCTTCGAGCTTGGCCTGGATCCAGCGTTGCTCGGCGAAGTCCTGGATGTGCATGTACTCGACGCCGATGGTGCGGCAGTACGCGTCGCGCAGCACGTGCAGCAGGTCGCCCAGCTTCAGCTTGTCGGTGCCACCCACGCCGCCGGTGAGGAACTCGCGATCGAGATCCCAGATGGTGAGGCCATAGGTGGCAGGGTCGAGCTCGGGCGGCATGTGCGGCTGCTTCCAGCGCAACGGGTCGAGATCGGCGATGAGATGACCACGCACCCGGTGCACGCGGATGAGCGTGGCCACCTGCATCTGCTTGTGCAGCATCGCGTCTTCGCTGTTCACCGGGTTCTGGTCGACGTGCCACTGCACCGCTTCGTACGGCACACCGAGGCTGCGGAACACGTCGTCGTAGAACTGGTGCTCGCCCAGCAGCAGCTCGTGAACGCGCTTGAGGAAGGTGCCGCTCTCGGCGCCCTGCACGATGCGATGGTCGTAGGTGCTGGTGATGGTGACGACCTTGCTGACGCCCAGCGAGCCGAGCGTGCTCTGGTCGGCGCCCTGGAACTCGGCCGGGTAGTCGATGCTGCCGACACCGACGATGACACCTTGGCCGGGCATCAGGCGCGGCACGCTCTGCACGGTGCCGATGGTGCCCGGGTTGGTGAGCGAGATGGTGGCGCCCTGGAAGTCGCTGACGGCCAGCTTGTTGCTCTTCACCTTGCGGATGAGATCGTCGTACGCCGCGAGGAACCCGGCGAAGTCGAGCGCGTCGGCCTCGCGCAGCACGGGCACCACCAACGTGCGGCTGCCGTCGGCCTTGCTGACATCGACCGCCAGGCCCATGTTGATGTGCTCGTTGCGCACCAGGCGCGGCTTGCCGTCGGTGCCGGTGGCGAACGTGTTGTTCATGTTGGGCACTGCATCGGCGATGGCGCGCACGATGGCGTACCCGATGAGGTGCGTGAAGCTGACCTTGCCCTGCCCGGTACGGCTGCGATAGCCGTTGATCACCGAGCGGTTCACCTCCAGCAACTTGGCCGGGACGTTGCGGAAGCTGGTGGCCGTGGGCACCGACAAGCTGCGCTCCATGTTGGCCGCGATGGCCACCCCGGCACCGCGAATCGGCTCGCCGACCTCTTCCACGGCATCGGCACCAGACGGCGTCGCCGGTGCGACGGGCGCGGCAGCAGCGGGCGCGGCGGCACTCGCAGGCGCTGCAGCAGGAGCCGGAGCCGGAGCGGTGGCAGGTGCCGCCGCGACTGCACCCGAGCCAGCGGGCTGCGGAGCGGGTGCCACTGGTGCCACTGGTGCCAGCGTCTTGTAGTCGTCGAAGAACTCGCGCCAGGTGTCGCTCACCGAGTCGGGATCTGAACGGAACTGCTCGTACATCTCCTCGACGAGCCACGAGTTGGCGCCGAAGCTTCCGGCCGAGGGTTCGGGGGTAGTCATCGCCGCTGATGGTACTTGCGAACGCCGTCATCGACATGACCTCGGGCACAGCTGTTCTCTACGTTGCATTTCCGAAGTCGCAGCTTCTACAATTCGAGTCCATGACCTCCAGGTTCCTCTCTCCTCTCATCGCCGTCGCCCTGTTCGCACTGGGCGCCTGCGGCGGCGAGCGAGCCAGCAGCGCCTCGGCCCCCACGGGTGTCGACCTCGAGGTGCGCGCAATCGACGGCATCGTGTGGAACGCGAACGATTACGCCGCCACCGCCACCGACGGTGCGCTCACCATCTTCGGCGCCAACGACAGCAGCCTGCCGCACAACCTGCACGTGCTCGACAAGGACGGCAAGGACGTCGGCAAGGCCCTCGACCTGGCCAGTCCCGGGTCCAGCGGCACACTGCAGGTGACGGTTGCGCCGGGCGAGTACCGCATCGTGTGCCTCATCCCCGGCCACACCAACATGGACTCCAAGCTCGTCGTCAGCTGAGCCCTGCCGGCGACCTACTCGTCGCCGGCCAGCGCCGCACGCACGCGGCCGCTCCACTCCACCAGTTCGGTGCTGCCACCTGCCGCATGGATCTCGGCTCGCTGACGAGCGAGCTCGACTGCCGCCGCTTCCACCTCCGCGGTGAGCACCTGCTCGGCGATCTGCGATCGCACGTGGCCGGCCAGCGCGGGGCTGGCCCCACCGGTGCTGACGGCAACGGTGACCAGCCCACGACGAGCCACCGCGGGCAGGATGAACGAGCAGTTCTGCGGGTCGTCGGCGCTGTTGGCCCACACCTGCGCCCCACGCGCGTCGGCGGCAACCCGAGCATTGACGGCCGCGTCGTCGGTGGCCGTGATCACCAGCTGATAGCTCGCGGCCTCGCCGTCTGCGTACCGGCGAACGTGCACCTGCGCCACCAGGTGGGCGAGCTCGGGCACCACCACCGGCGCCACGACGGTGACCACCGCACCGGCATCCACCAGGCCGGTGGCCTTGCGCAGGGCGATCGCACCGCCGCCGACCACGAGGACGGGCACCCCCGTCAGATCGAGGAACACCGGATACGGGAACGGCATGCGAACGAGCCTAACCGACAACAAATTGATAAAGATGATCTGCTTAGTCGGGAATACCGATAGAACTATGGCGCATGGCTGCGATCATCATCCCCTCCTCGCTCGAGACCGCCCAACCCACCGAGGTGGTGCGCTGGGCCGCCGAGGCGTTCGGCGCCGACAACCTGGTGGTCACCGCCAGCTTCGAGGATGCGGTCCTCGTGCACGTCGCCGCCACGGCGGTGCCCGGCATCGAGATCACGCTGCTCGACACCCAGTACCTCTTCGCCGAGACCCAGTGGCTGGTCGACGAGCTCACCAAGCGGCTCGATCTCCACCTGCGCATCGTGCGCCCATTGGCGGAGGTGGTGCCCGACAACCGCTGGCAGGCCGATGTCGAAGGCTGTTGCCAGGTGCGCAAGGTCGAGCCGTTGGCCCGCGCGATCGCCGGCAAGCAGGCCTGGATCACGGGCGTGCGCCGCGCCGATGGGCCAACCCGCGCCGGCGCCCCCGTTGCTGCCTACGACATCGGTCGCGGACTGGTGAAGGTGAACCCGCTCGCGACGCTCACCGACGACGACATGGCGCTGTACGTGCAGCTGTACGACCTGCCGGCGCACCCCCTGGCCGACAAGGGCTACGCGAGCATCGGCTGCTGGCCGTGCACCCGCCCTGTCGCCCCGGGTGAGGACAAGCGTGCGGGTCGCTGGAGCGGCAATGCGAAGACCGAGTGCGGGTTGCACGTATGAGCACCGAGATCGTCGCCGCCGCACACCTCGACGCGCTCACCGATGAAGCGCTCACCATCATCCGCGAAGTCGCCACCGAGTGCGAGAACCCGGTGCTGCTGTTCAGCGGTGGCAAGGACAGCGCCGTCCTGCTGCACCTTGCCGTGCTCGCCTTCGCTCCCGCACGGTTGCCCTTCCCCGTGATGCACGTCGATACCGGCCACAACTTCCCCGAGGTCATCGAGTATCGCGATCGGCTCGTGGCCGAGTGGGGCGTGCGACTGGTGGTGGCCAGCGTGCAGCGATCCATCGACGCCGGCCGCGCGGTGGAGGATGCAGGGCCACGCGCCAGCCGCAACCGGCTGCAGTCGGTCACCCTGCTCGATGCACTCGCCGAGCACGGCTTCGATGCCGCGTTCGGTGGCGGCCGACGCGACGAGGACAAGGCGCGAGCGAAGGAACGCATCCTCAGCTTCCGCGATCGGCAGGGCCGCTGGGATCCGCGGGCGCAACGGCCCGAGCCGTGGGCGCTGCTGAACCCGCGCATCCGCAAGGGTGAGCACCTGCGCGCGTTCCCGCTCTCCAACTGGACCGAGCTCGACATCTGGCAGTACATCGCGCGCCACCAGGTGCCGCTGCCGAACATCTACTTCAGCCACACGCGCACCGTTGTAGAACGCGACGGCATGCTGCTGTCGGTGGGCGGCCCGGTGGCGCTGGAGCCGCACGAGCAGGCCTTCGACGAAGTGGTGCGTTACCGCACCGTCGGCGATGCCAGCTGCACCGGCGCGGTGCGATCCACGGCGACCACCATCGACGATGTGCTGGCCGAGGTGGCCGCTGCACGCATCACCGAACGCGGCGCCACCCGCGCCGACGACACCTTCAGCGAATCCGCCATGGAAGACCGCAAACGAGAGGGCTACTTCTGATGAGCACCACCGCCATCGCGGCACGGTCCACGCTGCGCATCGCCACCGCCGGCTCCGTCGACGACGGCAAGAGCACGCTCATCGGACGTCTGCTGCACGACACGAAGACCGTCTTCGAGGATCAGCTGCAAGCGGTCGTGAAGGCCAGCCGGCGATACGGCGACGGGGCGACCAACCTCGCCCTGCTCACCGACGGCCTGCGCGCCGAGCGCGAGCAGGGCATCACCATCGATGTGGCGCACCGCTACTTCGCCACACCCGTGCGCAGCTTCATCGTTGCCGACACGCCCGGCCACGCGCAGTACACGCGCAACATGGTCACCGGCGCCTCGACGTCCGACGTTGCGATCGTGCTGGTGGACGCCCGCCACGGTGTCGTCGACCAAACCCGCCGACACGCGCTGATCGCGTCGTTGCTGGGTGTCGAGGCGATCGTCGTGGCGGTCAACAAGATGGATCTGGTGGGTTGGTCCGAGGATGAGTTCTTGCGCATCGCGAGCGACGTGCGCACGTTCGTCGGCGCGTTGCCCCAGCAGTTGCCGGTCACCGCGATCCCCATGTCGGCACTGCTGGGCGACAACGTGGTCGACGGCTCGCGGCACATGCCGTGGTACGTGGGCCCGCCATTGCTCGAGCTGCTCGAACAGTTCGATGCCACGCCGTCCGCACTGCCGGGTGCTCGCGTGCACGTGCAACGCGTGATCCGCCCGCAGGGAGGGCCGCAGGCCGACTTCCGCGGCTACGCGGGCGTGGTGGCCGCCGGCACCCTGTCGGCCGGCGACGCCGTCACCGTCTTGCCCAGTGGGCGCACCACCACGGTCGCCGCGGTGCATCGGTGGGGCGCCGTCGTGCCGGCCGCCGAATCCGGCCACGCGGTGGTGGTGCAGTTGGCCGACGACATCGATGTCGCCCGCGGCGATGTGCTGGTGGTGTCGCACGCGTCGGTGCCACCCGTGGTCACCGAGGACATCGTCGCCGATCTGTGTTGGATGATCGACCAGCCCTTGGTGGTGGGCAGCCGCCACTGGTTCAAGCACGGCACACGCAGCGGCCACGCCGTGGTCACCGCCATCGAGCATCGCTACGACCTGGTCTCACCCGACCACGAGCCCGCCACGGAGTTGGTGCTCAACGACATCGGCAGAGTGCACCTGCGCTTGGGCACCCCGATCGTCGCCGACGTGTATGCACACCACGCGGAAGGCGGGCGGCTGATCCTGATCGATGCGGCCACCAACACCACCGCCGGCGCGGCGATGATCGTGTCGGCAACGGCAACGTCGACGGCACCGTCGTGACCGGTCACGTCGCACTCGTCGGTGCCGGCCCCGGCGACCCCGACCTGCTCACCGTGCGCGCGGCACGCCTGCTGGCCACCGCCGACGTGGTGGTGCACGACGCGCTCGTGGGCGATGGCGTGCTGGCGCTGGCTGCCCCCGGCGCCGACCTGATCGACGTCGGGAAGCGGCCAGGACAGGGCGTCGCGCAAGCGCTCATCAACGTGCTGCTGGTGCGCCTCGCGGCGGAGGGCAAGCGGGTCGTGCGCCTGAAGGGCGGCGACCCGTTCGTGTTCGGCCGCGGTGGCGAGGAAGCCGTTGCGCTTGCCGCCGCCGGGGTGCGGTGCGAGATCGTGCCGGGCATCACCTCCGCCGTGGCGGCCCCCGCAGCCGCCGGCATACCAGTCACCTATCGCGGCATGGCCGCTTCGTTCACCGTCGTCACCGGGCACCGCCAGCACGGCGAGCCAGCCGTGAACTGGGCAGCACTCGGCCAGGCCGGCGGCACCATCGTGGTGCTGATGGGCGTTGCGCAGCGAGGCGCGATCGCTGCCGAACTCATCGCCGGCGGCATGTCAGCCGGCACCCCGGTGGCCGCCATCCATCGGGCCACCACCGGCGCTCAGGTGGTGCAACGCTGCGCGCTGGCCGAGTTGGCAGCAATCGACGTGCGCTCCCCTGCCACGTTGGTGATCGGCGCGGTCGCTGCACTCGACGTGACGCAGATGCCCGCGCTCCACCACCACATTGCCGGCTGAAACCTGCCGGTGAGGCTCAGGCCTTCAGCAGCACTTCGCTGAGGATGAGGAAGACGATCCACAGGCCGAAGGCGGCGATGAGCGGGTTGCGCACGCCGGGGCCGTCGTACATCTGGTTGAGGCCCTTGTTGGCCTCCGTCTTCCATGGCAGCATGCCCAGCGCATTGAGCTCCATGACGGCGATGATGACGAGCGCGATCGTCCAGAACGCCATCATGCTGCCCGAGCTGACTTCCACACCCTGTCGCAGCGAGTGACCCTTGTAGACCATGAAGAACAGCATGCTCACCGAGAAGATGGTGTTCTGTCGACTGGCCATCACGGCCTTGCGGCCGGCGGCAGCAGCACCGGGGTCGGGGGCACCGCCGGCGAGCACGTTGGCCGCGTTGGCCAGCACCACCTTCTGGCAGCGCCAGATGACGCCCCACACGTTGAGCAGCATGATGGTGCCCAGCAACATGCCGGTACTGATGGCGATGCCGCCGGCGCTCTTGCCGAACCCGTTGGAGTAGTAGTTCTTGGTGACGACCGTGATGAGGATGCCGGTGACGAAGGTGCTGACTGCCGCCCAGCGGAACCACCACAGCGCCTTGCGGGCCACCTTGTCGATGGCGATGAGGCGAGCCTTGCCGCCGATCTCCTTGTGCGGCTCGGCTTCGAACTGACCGAACGCCGGCACCTGCACGAAGTTGAAGTAGTACAGCAGACCGATCCAGGCGATGCCGGCCAGGATGTGCAACCAGCGGAACCCGAAGCTGCCAAGGCTGTCTGCACTGAAGAAACCGTTGTAATCTGCGAGCACTATTCCGTACCCCTCCCTTGTGAAAACTGAACTGTTCGTAACGTAGCACCGCGGCGATGGTGCACTGCGAAATGGTCGCTTACTGCAGCGGGTCCCAACCGCTACGGCCCTGATCGCTCACGTGGGGCGTCCACTGGGCACCGTCCCACAGGCGCAACTCGTGACGCCGAGTGGGGTCGGGCGCCCACTGCGACATCGGCGGCGGGGGTGGGGGTGCTACGCCACGCGCACCTCCCCCACCGGTCTTCATCACGCAGACGATCACCAGGCCCACGCAACCCGTCACGCCCAGCAGCGCACCCACCCACCACTCGAGCCCGCGGGCCGACGCGATGGCGGCGCAGACGATCGGGCCGACCACGAGCCACAGGAGCAGCACCATCCCGCCCGTCATGTCGCGACCACCACACCGAAGATCCGCATGGCGCCGAAGATCCGCAGCACACCGAGCTGCACGACACCGAGCTGCACGACACCGATCTGCACGACACCGACCTGCACCCCATTGGCTCGCACGGCACTAGCCTGCCACCTCGTCATGGCTCACGAATTCATCTACACCTGTTACAAGCTGGCTCGCTTCTACCCACCGGATCGCACGGTGCTGGAGAACATCTCGCTGTCGTTCTACCCGGGCGCCAAGATCGGCGTGTTGGGCAGCAACGGCGCGGGCAAGAGCAGCCTGCTCAAGATCATGGCCGGCCTCGACGACGGGTACAGCGGCGAGGCTCGCCTCACCCCCGGCTTCAGTGTCGGCTACCTGGCGCAAGAGCCTCAGCTCGATCCGGCAAAAGACGTGAAGGGCAACGTGATGGACGGCGTCGCCGCCGTGCAGGGCCTGATCGACCGCTACAACGAGGTCATGGGCATGTGGGCCGACCCCGATGCCGACTACGAGAAGGTGGGCGCGCTGCAGGCCGATCTGGAGGACAAGATCGCCGCCGCCGATGCGTGGAGCCTGGAGCGCAACGTGGGCATCGCCATGGACGCCCTGCGCTGCCCGCCCGACGATGCCGACGTCACCAAGTTGTCGGGTGGCGAGCGCCGCCGCGTGGCCCTGTGCCGCCTGCTGCTGAGCCACCCCGACCTGTTGCTGCTCGACGAGCCCACCAACCACCTCGACGCGGAGAGCGTCGATTGGCTCGAGCGCTTCCTGCAGGAGTACAGCGGCACCGTCGTCGCCATCACCCACGACCGCTACTTCCTCGACAACGTCGCCAAGTGGATCCTCGAACTGGATCGCGGCCGCGGCATGCCGTTCGAAGGCAACTACTCCAGCTGGCTGGAGCAGAAGCAGGAGCGCATCGCGCGCGAGGAGAAGGGCAACGAGGCTCGCCAGCGCACACTGGCTCGCGAGCTGGAGTGGGTGAAGATGTCGCCCAAGGCACGCCAGGCCAAGGGCAAGGCTCGCCTCACCGCCTACGACAAGCTGCAGAGCGAGGCCGAAGCCGCCGAGAGCGGGCCCGACAAGCTGGAGATCACCATCCCTGTCGGTCGCCGCTTGGGCGACACGGTCATCGAGGTGCAGAACCTGCGCAAGGGCTTCGGCGACCGGCTGCTGGTGGAAGATCTGTCGTTCACGCTGCCCAAGGCCGGCATCGTCGGCATCATCGGGCCCAACGGCGCCGGCAAGACCACCTTGTTCAAGATGCTCACCGGCCAGGAGGCTCCCGACTCGGGCACCGTGGTGGTGGGCGACACCGTCGATCTGGCCTACGTGGATCAGAGCCGAGATGCGCTCGACCCCGACGCCTCCGTCTTCGAGGAGATCACCGGCGGCGTGGAGCACATGAAGGTGGGCAACCGCGAGATCCACGGCCGTGCCTACTGCGCCAGCTTCAACTTCAAGGGCAGCGACCAGCAGAAGCGGGTCGGCGACCTCTCCGGCGGCGAGCGCAACCGCGTGCACCTGGCCAAGGTGCTCAAGACCGGCGGCAACGTGCTGCTGCTCGACGAACCCACCAACGACCTCGATGTCGACACGCTGCGGGCACTCGAGTTGGCGCTCGACAACTTCCCGGGTTGCGCAGTGGTCATCAGCCACGATCGCTGGTTCCTCGACCGCATCGCCACCCACGTGCTGGCGTTCGAAGGCGACAGCCAGGTGCGCTGGTTCGAAGGCAACTTCAGCGAGTACGAGGCGTGGCGCCACAAGGAGCTGGGCTCCAGCGCCGACCAGCCGCACCGCATCAAGTACAAGCCGCTGGCCCGCTGAGGGCATGAGCACCGAGACCGATTGCGAGCTCGCGACTCGGCTGGCAGTGGAGGCCGGCCGCCTGCTGATGGGAGTGCGTGCCGAGCTCACCGGCCGCGGTGCACCCTCCTGGCAGCTGATGGACATGGGCGATCTCGCCAGCCATCGCTTCCTGCTGCAGGCACTCACCGAGGCCCGCCCCGACGATGCAGTGCTGTCGGAGGAAGGCATGGAAGACCCCCGCCGATTCACCGCCGATCGAGTGTGGATCGTCGACCCACTCGACGGCACCAACGAGTTCGGTGAGCACGGCCGGTCGGATTGGGCGGTGCACGTCGCGCTGTGGGAGCGCGATCGATTCGCAGCCGGTGCCGTCAGCCTGCCGGCGCTCGACCTGGTGTTCAGCACCGACCCGGCACCTGCGCTGCCGCCGCAGCAGCGCGAGCAACCTCGGCTGGTCACCAGCCGCAACCGCAACCCCTACGCGGCGGTGGTGGTGGCCAACGCCCTCGGGTGCGATGCCGTGCGACTGGGCTCGGCCGGTGCGAAGGCGATGGCTGTGGTGGTCGGTGAAGCCGACATCTACGTGCACGAGGGCGGCATGTACCAGTGGGACAGCGCGGCGCCTGCGGCGGTGGCGCTGGCCGCCGGCCTGCACGTCAGCCGCATCGATGGTTCGCCGATGGTGTTCAACGATCGCGACCCGTGGCTGCCCGACTTCCTGGTCTGCCGCAAGGAGCTGGCCGACGACGTGTTGCAGGCACTGCGCGGTGCTCGCCGCCGCTGACCCAAGTGAGCGAGCAACGTAGCCTGGCGGTCGTGGACCTCAGTGCCGTTCGCTTCGAGATCGCCGATCGGGTTGCCACGGTGTGGTTGCACCGACCGCACCGGCACAACGCGTGGACGGGCCGCATGCACAGCGAGTACCGCTGGGTGCTCGCGCACCTCGATGCGCTGCCCGCCGTGCGCGCAGTGGTGGTCACGGGCACTCCCCCGGCGTTCTGCGTGGGCGGCGACAGCGCTGCGCTGGCGGGCCACGCCGAGCGAGGGGCCTACGACGCGGGCCTCGCCGGTGAACAGGCCCTGCCCGGCTATGGCGTGGCACCAGAGTTCGACGCCGACTTCGCGTTCCAGTTCGCGATGCGCTTCCCCATCATCGCTGCCGTCAACGGCGCCTGCGCTGGTGTGGGGCTGGCGCTGGCACTCTTCTGCGACCTGCGGTTCGGGGCCGCCACCGCCAGGCTCACCACCGCCGCGCCGAAGCTGGGGCTGCCCGCCGAGTACGGCATGAGCTGGCAGCTGCCTCGGCTCGTGGGCGTCACCCGCGCCGCCGACCTGTTGCTGTCGGGGCGTGTGTTCACCCCGGCCGAGACCATCGAATGGGGCATCTGGAACGGCGTGGAGGCCGACGGCGAGGCCACGTTGGCGGCGGCACAGCAGTACGCGCTGCACCTCGCGACGGGTGTCGGCCCCCAAGCCCTGGCCACCACCAAAGCACAGCTGTACCGCGACCTGCTGCATCATTCACCGGCGGCCGCCATCCGCGATGCGCAGCAGCTGCTGGAACGAGCGATGACCACCGCCGAGTACCGCGAGGGTGTGGCGGCGCTCAGGGCCAAGCGGCCGCCACAGTTTCCGTGACTCCCGACACGTCGATCGAGCCAACAGCGCCTAGGGTTTCCACATGGAGACCGGTCATCTCAATCCTCCCCTCACGCGCCGCCTGCCAGGCCTCGCCGTAGCAGCAATGGCGTCACTGGGCGCCGGCGCCATCCATGCCGCCGCCACCGGCATTCACGCAGAGCACCCCGAGCTCGCGCGCCTGTTCGTGGTGGTGACGGTTGCGCAGCTGGGCGTCGGCCTCTGGGCCCTGCTGCGACCGACGCGCTTGGCCGCTTGGGCGGTCGCGGCGGTCAACGCGGGCGCAGTCGGCGGCTGGCTCGCCACTCGGCTCACCGGCATCTCGTGGATCCCCGGTCTCGAGGTCAGCGAGGCACCTCAGTTCGCCGACACCGCGTGCGCCTTGCTGGGTGCCGTGGCCGTCGGCGCTGCGCTCAGCGCCAGCCTGGTGGGTTGGCGAGCAGCCAACCCCACGCGCCTCGCCATGCCGTCGTTGCTGATCGCGGCGCTCGCGGTGCCGGCGATGTTCTCCGGAGGCACCCATGTGCATTCGCACTCCGACACCACGGCGCACGCTCACGATGAGGCAACCACCGTCGACCCGGTCACCGGCGACACCGTCGCCCACGCGCACGACACCACCGTCGACCCGGTCACCGGCGACACCGTCGCCCACGCGCACGACACCACGGCCGACCCGGTTGCTGCTGCCGGTTGGCCGCGCGAGTGGGATCCCGCGGTCGGCATCGACCTCTCCGGCGTACCCGGCGTCAGCACCGAGCAACAACTGCGTGCCAACCAGCTCATCCAGGACACGTTGCGCGACTTGCCGAAGTGGGCCGACACCGCAACGGCGATCGCCGACGGGTACAAGAGTATCGGCGATGCCGGCACAGGGGTGGAGCACTACATCAAGAGCTCGCTCATCGAGGACGACGTGCTGCTCGATCCGACGCAGCCCGAGTCGCTCGTCTATCAGGTCGACGGCGACAAGCGAACGCTCACCGGAGCGATGTTCATCGCCAGCGCCCGGCCCACCGACGACCCCGAGCTCACCGGCTGGGCAGGCGCACTGATGACCTGGCACAACCACGGCAACCTGTGCTGGGATCTGGTTGACGGCGTCGCCAAGGTGGTGGGCATCACCGACGCCAACGGCCAGTGCGCCCGTGGAGTCAACACCGGTGGCGCCAACCCGATGGTGCACGTGTGGATCGCGGCTCACCAGTGCGGGCCGTTCGCCGCCCTGGAGGGGGTGGGCGCCGGCCAGGCTTCCGTCCCCGAGGACCAGCGCATGGATCTGTGCAGCGAGCACGCCCACGACTCCTCCGCACCCGCCGCAACGCCAAAGCCGTACGACCCCACGCAGCCGATCGATCTGTCGGGCACCGATGGCGTCACTCCCGAGCAGCAGGCCGCCGCCGAGAACCTCATTGCGGTCACGGTCGTGCGGCTGCCGCAGTGGAGCGACTACACCGACGCCGAGGCTGCCGGCTTCCACAGCATCGGCGACGGCGCCACCGGTTTCGAGCACTTCATCAACTGGGACTGGATCAACGACGACATCACGCTCGACCCGGATCACCCGGAGAGCCTGGTGTACCAACCGCAACCCGACGGCACCAAGAAGCTGCTCAGCGCGATGTACATGCTGCCCGACACCGTGGCACTTGCCGACGTGCCCGACATCGGCGGTGCGCTCATGCAGTGGCACATCCACGACAACCTGTGCTTCACCACCGACCCGGTGGCACCACGAGTGGCCGGTATCACCCAGCCCGACGGCAGTTGCCGGGATGGCCTGGTGAAGTTCCTGCCGGCACCGATGATCCACGTCTGGATCACCGCGCACAAGTGCGGCCCGTTCGCCGCGCTGGAGGGTGTCGGCGCCGGCCAGATCGTCGCCGGCGAAGAGCGTCTGTGCGATCACGCGCACGGCGAAGGTTTCTGACCCTCAGCGCGAACGCGCCGCCATCGTCGCCTTGGCGTCGTCGTCGCGGATGAACAACGCGAAGAACGCTGCCAGCATGGCGAACCCGACGGCGATCGCGAACGCCAGGTGCACACCTGTCAGCGCGCTCTCCAAACCCTCTGGCGACACCGGCTGGCTCAGCGACATGTGAGCGGCCAGCACGCTGGCCATGATGGCCACGCCGAACGACACACCCACCTGCCGCTGCGTGGAGAACAGTGACGACGCGCGACCGTTCTGCGATGGGTCGATGGTGGAGTAGCTGGCCGCCTGCATCGGCACGAACGCGAAGCCCATGCAGAACCCACGCAGCAACATCAACCCGCGGATGAGCCACAGGTTGGTGTCGACGGTGAGCCCGGTGTACAGCGAGATGGCGAGGCCGGCACTGAAGAAGCCGCCGGCCATCAGCCGGCGCGGGCCGATGCGACCGTAGAGCGAGCCGGCGATGAACGACGACGCCATCACCCCGATGGCTTGCGGGAAGGTGGTGAGGCCGCTCTGCAGCGGGTCCATTCCGCGGATCAGTTGCAGGTACAGCGGCATCACGAACGTGACCCCGAGGAAGCTGGCGATCGAGAAGAAGCCCACCGTGTTGCACAGACGGAACATCCGGTTGCGCAGCAGGCGCAGCTCGAGCATCGGATTGGCCACGTGCAGCTCGACGAGCACGGTGAGCACACCGCACACGACGCCACCCAGCCCGGTGAGCACGACCACGTTCGACGTCCAACCGGCGCGAGGGCCTTCGCTGAGGGCATAGACGATGAGCGCCAGCGATGCGCCCGACAGCACGAAACCGGGGATGTCGAACCCGCGCGCTGACGGCTCGCGATGCTCGCGCAGGTGGCGGTGGCCGAACCACAGCGCGACAAGCGCGATGGGCACGTTGACCAGGAAGATCCAGCGCCAGTCGAAGTTGGTGGTGATGAAACCACCCAGTACCGGGCCCAATGCCGGCGCGATCAGGGTGGGCACCATCACCACGGTCGAGGCCTTGGCGCGCTCGGCCGGCGGGAACGCGCGGAACAACATCGCGATGCCGACCGGCGTGAGCATGCCGCCACCGACGCCCTGCAGCACCCGGAAGGCGATCAGCTGGTCGATCGTCTGCGCTACACCGCACAACCCCGACCCGACGGTGAAGGCTGCCAATGCGAAGAGGAACGTGCGCTTGGTGCCGAACCGGTCGCCCAACCAGCCACTGGTGGGGATCCACACCGCCAAGCTGAGGGTGTAGCCGAGCACCACCCACTCGGCGTTGTCGGTGTTCAGTTCGCGGCCAAGGGTGGGAATGGCCACGTTGACGATGGTGGTGTCGAGGATGTCGAGGAACAGCGCCGACACGTAGACGGCAGCGACCACCCACTTGTACGCCACCTGGCGGCCGAACACGCTGACGAGGTCGTTGTGCGAGCTCGGGGCGACGGCAGTGGGCACTCAGCGACGGTACCCCTCCACGCTCGCGGCGCCATGGGTCGAGCGGTACTGGTGCGTCAGGGCAGTTCGAGCACCGTCACCACGCCGGTGCTGCCGTCGACGCGGACGCGGGCACCGTTGGGGATGCGGCGGGTGGCACCCGTCGCGCTGATGACGCACGGAATGCCCAACTCGCGACTGACGATGATGGCGTGGCTGAGCGGTGCCCCGACATCGACCACCACACCCGCCGCCGGCACGAACAGTGGCGTCCACGACGGGTCGGTGATCGGTGCGATCAAGATGTCACCCGGCTCGAGCGCGAACGGATCGTTCGAGTCGAGCACGACCCGGGCGATGCCTTCGGCCTGCCCTGGGCACCCGGGCATGCCGGCCAGCACGTCGCCGGCGGTAAGACCGTTGGCGACGGCCGCATCGCGACGAGGCCACGTGTCGGGGCCGTCGGTGCGGCCGACGAACACGAACGGCGGCTCCAGCTGCTCGAGCCGCATGTACTCGGCGCGTCGCTCGCGCACCGTCGCCGACATCGCGCCCGGGTGAGCGAGGAAGGACGGCATCTCGTCCTTGGTGATGAAGCCGAAGTCCTCGATCTCGTCGAACACGCCGGCCTCCACCATCCGCCGCCCGATCTCCCGCATCGCCATCCGCATCTCGTGGACGACGCGGATGTTGTTGGTCTTGGTGCGCTCGCGGCCGGGCAACCAGGCCTTCGAGCAGGCGATGGCGGCCGCCAGCTGCCCGTGGGTGGCCGGATCTGCTGCCACCATCGCCAGCAGTTCGGCGGAAGCGACTTCACGTTCGGCGGCCCGTTGGGCGTGATGGCCCGCAGGGTCGGCGCTGTCGGGCGACACCCGCATGCGGTCGATGGCCGCCAACGCCAGCGCCGGACGGGTCTCCCAGCTGGCCGAGCGTGCCTCCCACTCGTTGGGGCCGCGACTGCCGTACTCGTAGAGAAAGGCACTGAACGCTGCATCGAACTGAGGGGAACCGAGCGGCATCCGCGACAGCGCCCACATCGCATGGCTGGGTTCTGCCGAGTCGACCTCGCCGATGCCGGCGATGATGGGCATGATCAGGTCGGGCCGGCCCACCGCGGTGGCGACGGCACTGATCGCGCCCACCGGCACAGTGGCCATGTAGGTGGTGAACAGGTGGTGGCCGAACATCTTGCGGTGCCACGGCACCATCTCGAGAAAGCGCGCCCACAACTGCTCGTTGCTCAGCGACGACAGGTCGGGTCGATCGTCGCGCAGTGCCTTGGTGTCGTTGCGGTCGTCGGTCAGCTCGGTGAGATCGCTGAGGCTGTGCTGGCCGAAGACCCAGGCGAAGGTGGCGCCGATCTTCTCTCCCAGATCCGGGCGAACATCGCCGTCCATCTGCTCGTACGGCGGTATGCCCGGCTGCGCGCCGAAGAACTGCTCGTCCATGGTCTGCCAGCTGAGGCCGGGCGCACGTTCGCCGAAGAGCCGGATCAGCGACGCATTGAGGTAGCAGTACCCACCTTGCACACCGAGCTGGCAGAAGTCGTCGGGAGGAAACTCGTCGGCATCGAACGCGCCCATCCGCACCCATGCATCGCGCCAGCCGAGCTCGGCTTCGTAGAGCGCGGTGGAGCTGGTGAGCGGCGTGACCGGGTCGGGGAAGACCTCGCCCACGTTGGCTCGGGTGTAGATGGGAAAGCGCGTGGACAGCGACGTGTCCGTGACGTAGTACTTGTCGCCCATGGTGTCCCCCCAGACAATCGGATGGTCGGCCGATGATAGCCACCTGCCGCCATCAGCGCTGACCCGTGTCACCCGGCACGTCGTTGGCGTGGCGAGTCGGCAGTTTCGCTGCGATCATGCAGGGCATGAGTGTGTTGGAAGACCGAGGCTGGGCCGCGTTCACAGAGGAAGGCCCGTGGACGCTGCAGCGTGATGCCATCCGCTGGCTGCCGCTGGCGGCAGATCTGCGCGCACGCGCGAAGGCAGAGGTACCCGCGCTCACCAAGGCCGGCAAGATGCCGCCCGGGGGGCGCGTCGTACGCGTGGTGCGGGTGCTCTCCGCCGCGGTGACGCCGTGGATGGTGCGCAAGAAGCGTGGCCACTTCGCTACGCCCGAAGCCAGCCGAGCCGAGATCTCCTTGCGGCTGCGCAAGGCCGCCGAGCAGCTGGGGCCCACGTACATCAAGCTCGGCCAGATCATCTCCAGCGGTGAAGGCCTGTTCCCCGCGGAGCTGGTGAACGAGTTCAAGAAGTGCCGCGACCAGGTGCCGGCCGAGCCGTTCGACACCGTGCGCGTGGTGGTGGAAGCCGACCTGGGCGCGCGCCTGGAAGACGTGTTCGCCTCCTTCGATCGCACGCCGCTGGCGGCCGCCTCCATCGCCCAGGTGCATGCCGCCACCTTGCTCACGGGCGAGGAAGTGGTGGTGAAGGTGCAGCGCCCCAGCGTGGCCGGCCTGGTGCGCAAGGACCTGCGGGTCATGGCGTGGTTGGCGCCGTTCCTGGTGGGCCGCATCCCCATTGCCTCACTGGCCAACCCGCCGGCGCTGGTCGAGCTGTTCGCCGAGACGATCGTCGAAGAGCTCGACTTCCGCATGGAGGCCGCCAACATGATCGACGTCGCGGCGATGCTGCACGAGCTGGGCAACCACGGCTACGTGGTGCCGCGCCCGCACCCCACGCTGGTCACTCGGCGCGTGCTGGTGATGCAGAAGCTGCAGGGCTTCAACTTCGACGACGTGGTGGGCATGCAGAACGCGGGCATCGACACCGAAGAAGTGGTTCGCACCGCGATGGTGGCGTTGATGGAGGGCGCCATGGTCTACGGCGTGTTCCACGGCGACCTGCACGGCGGCAACCTGTTCGTGCTCGCCGACGGCCGCACCGCGCTGCTCGACTTCGGCATCGTCGGCCGCCTCAGTGGCGATCGCCGCCTCGCCTTCCTGCGGATGATGCTGGGGGCCACCACCAACGACGTGAAGGGCCAGATGGCCGCCATGCGCGACCTGGGCGCGCTGCCGGCCGACACCGACCTCGACGCTGTGATCAAAGACCTCCGGCTCGACCAGCCGACTGTCGACCCCACCACGCTCACCGGCGAGGAGCTGGTCGCCGAGGTGCAGCGTGTGGTCAAGGCCCTGCTCGGCTACGGCGCCAAGCTGCCCAAGGAGCTGATGCTCTACGTGAAGAACATGGTGTTCCTCGATGGGGCCATGGCCAGGTTGGCACCCGACCTCGACCTGCTGGGCGAGATCGGCAAGATCTCGCTGATGTTCGCCGAGCGTCACGGCGAACGCCTGGGTCGCGAGTTGGGCATCGACCACACGGCGGTCGCCATCAACATGGACGGCGTCAAAGCCAGCTTCGGCGTCGACACCGACACCGATCAGCTCACGTACCGCGAGCTGCAGGCTCGCCGCGAGCTGATCCAGAAGCGCATGCGCGACCACGTCGCCCGCTGAGACCGGGAGATCGCCCGGTTCCCTCCAACGCGGCGCGGGCGTACCATCCGGACATGCCCAACTTCTTCGACGCTGCCAAGGACGCCATCGAGCAGACCGCCGACGCCGCCAGCGAAGCGGCCGACGACGTCGCGGAAGCCGTGCAGGCAGCGGTCGACGAGGCCGGCGGCCAGGTGGCCGCGCACGTGCCGGCGCCGCCCGACCTCTCAGCGCCGCATTCGTTCGCCAGCGATGCGTCGATCGGCTCGAACACGCCCATCTTCAACGTCGGTGCGCCCGACCTCATGGTGCAGGCACCCACCTACGACGTGCAGGGCCCCAGTGGCTCGTTCCGTGTCGGCGACATGTCGGTCGACATCGACATCGACAACGTCACCCCTGGAGATGCCACTCAGCAGGGAGGCGTGGTGGTCGGCGGTAGCCGCATCACCATCGGCGTCGACGCGCCCGGCCTCGACGCCACGGTCACCGGCGAGGAGGTGTTCACCACCAATCCGATGGTGGTAGGTGTGGTGCCCAAGATCGGCGGGCCCGCGCTTGGCGGCTCGGCTGACATCAACATCTCCCCCGACGAACTGCCGTCCCTTCCAGACGTGACGACTCCAGCGGTGACGATTCCCGCTGTGACGTTCCCCGATGTCTCGTTCCCCGCACCGGTCGGGCCTCCCACGATCGAGATCGTCCCGCCCACGTTCGCCGCACCGGATCTCCTTGCCGCGCAGGTCATGGATGCCGGAATGGTCGCGCCCGGCTTTCTCGACGTCGGGCACACGCCGACGCCGGCGGCCCCTTCCGGCATCCCGGTGCCGTACCCCAACGTTGCCGATATCGAGCTGCCTGACGTGCCCACCTCGGCCACGCTGGAGATCGATCTCGGGAACCTCGGCGCCGGCTCCCCTGTACCGGTGCTCGGTGCACCCGATGTGTTGCTGGAAGACCCCGACGCGCTCGACCTTCCCGACCTGCAGGCCACGGTGGGCGAGCTCGACACGTCGCTCGGCATCGACCCCATCGTGCCCGGCGACCCCACTGCCCACGGCGGCGTGGTGGTCGGCGGGGCGGAGATCGGGGCCGATCTGTCGGCGCCCGGAGTCGACGCCGAGGTCGACCTGGAGGCCGTTGCGATCGTCGACCCGATGATCACCGGCATCGTCCCCGACCTCGGCGGCGTGGCCGTCGGCGGCGAGGCCACCGTCGAGGTGACGCCGGTCGAGTTCGACGAGCCCGAGGTCGCAGCGAGCCAGTTCGAGCAGGACCTGGCCGCCATCGACGACACCGCTGAGCAGTTCGACATCTTCGACTGACCCGCAACCCCACTCGCAGTGCCCGCTGCCGTCTGGTCGGCCGAGATCGACAACCGTGGTTGGATCCTGGTGACCGGCGCGCGAGCCGAGCGGCGCTACCGTCGGTG
>JACDJA010001100.1_pt1 | contig 24261 bp, 21 predicted proteins | sample 7449241 | NCBI WGS metagenome assembly JACDJA01 (sample SAMN14253289, study PRJNA609438) | sludge metagenome | isolation source: initial anaerobic sludge | collected 2018-12-20 | reverse complement strand
AGCAGGTGGCTGCAGCACCGGCCGGAAGCGATGGGCAGGAGGCAGAAGCCCGTCAGCGACAACTGAGGCTGATGCTGCGCCAGTGCGACCGGGTACTGTTAATGGACTTTGAGCTTCTGGCCATGAACGACTGGCCAGACACTTTCAGTGTTGCAACGGCGCGCCGGCGCAGGGATCTGTGGCTGTTCAGCGCCCTGTTGGCAGCCATTGTATTCCTCAGCGGCCTGACGGGCTTTGTGCCTGCCTGGATCGCCGGTGGCGGGTTTGGTGCTTTCGTGATTATTCTGCTACTGGGCATTCCAGCCGTGCGACGGCTCTATACCGCAACGCCTTCTTACCTGGATTTGCTGATCAAACGCCAGCGAATGCTTCGCGATGCGCGAAAACACGCTGAACATCTCGAGGGTGAAGAGGGGCTGATCTGGCAGTGCGCCCGCATGGCAGAATTTAACCCGACCCTGAGAAACACCCGTTTCAGCGGTCTTTTGCGCCTGTCGGAACAGACAGCGCTGCCGCGGGCTTTGTCCCGTCGCGAGCACGTAAGGCTGTACCTGATCTATCTGCTTGAGGCGGAAAAGGCTTATGATCGGGTCCAGGCCGCCTTTTTTGAAGGCAATCAGCAAGCCATTGATCGGGGATGGCAGTCAGCAGTGGCAAAGCCCGAGGGCAGAACTTGACATAAATGTGCTTCAAACGTATGTTTCAAACAGACGTTTGCTAAAGGCACTGAAAACAAAATGGCCCAGTCGGATACTGTTGACCGAATTCTTGACGCCGCAGAAGAACTTTTCGCCGAGCGCGGTTTTTCGGAAACTTCACTGCGTATGATTACCAGCAAGGCCAAGGTAAACCTTGCGGCAGTAAATTACCACTTCGGCTCCAAGAACGCGCTGATTCACGCTGTTTTTGCCCGCTTTCTCACTCCGTTTTCAGCAACCCTTGAGAGCGCGTTTGATCAGCTTGAGGCCCGTTGTGACGGCAAGCCGCCAACCCTGAACCAGACACTTTGGGCCCTCACCGAAAGCGCTGTGCGTATGCCCCAGCGTAATGAAAAAGGTATCTCGATTTTCATGCGACTGCTCGGGCTTGCCTATACTCAGTCGCAGGGGCATTTGCGCAAATTTCTGGAGCAGGAATACAGCGAACCGTTCAGTCGTTTTATGGGCCTGTTGAAAGAGGCGACGCCGCAGCTTTCGGCAGTAGATCGCTACTGGCGTATACAGTTCATGCTGGGCGCAACCGCTTTTACCATGTCCAGCAGTGACGCCCTGCAGGATATTCTGCGCAACAAACTGGGCGTGGAAACCACCGTTCAGGAAATTGCCGCACGCCTCGTACCCTTCCTTGCAGCCGGCATGCAGGCCCAGGACACGATGCTGACCCCGCCAGCGGGCGCCCGGTTACCGGTTGCCTGAGGGGCACCCTCTCGGTTAGGCTTCCTCTTCAAATTGTGTGGGAGCCCTGCCCGTTGTGAGCCAACACAGCCGTACTGCCTGTTCAATCGACATCAATCTGCACAGCCAGACTCTCGCGCTGCTTGATGCGCGCGGTGGCGTAGTGGCCAGTTTTCCGGTTTCTACCGGATTAAATGGCGCAGGCGAGCAGGACGGCAGCGGTTGCACTCCACGGGGGGCACATTATATACGGGCCATGATTGGCGCCGAATTACCCGCTAACACGGTGTTTCGGGCACGCCGCCCAACCGGCGAGATATACAGCCCCGAACTGGCCGCCAGGCACCCCGGGCGGGACTGGATTCTTAGCCGCATACTCTGGCTTTGCGGCCTGGAACCAGGGAAGAATCGCGGTAACGGCGTTGATACGTTCCGCCGTTTTATATACATACACGGCACTCCCGACTCAGAGCCCATGGGTCTGGCGCTTTCCCACGGTTGTGTGCGTATGCGCAATGCGGATGTGATTGCGCTGTTTGACTGTGCGCACGTGGGCATGCCGGTTACTATTCGCTGACGGCGTACTGCACGAATGTTTAGAGGAACCTTATGATCGGGGAAATGATGTCCGTCCTCAATAACTGGATCAAGGGCTTCGGTGTGTTATCCGAGGGTTGGCGCGTGGGCATTGTTGTTTTTGCGCTGGTCCTGGGAACTGCGACGGTCGCTTACATTGCAAGCCACGTGATTGCCGCGCTTGAGCGGAGGTTTGCCAAAACCGATACCATCTGGGATGACGCTGCGCTGCATGCGGTCCGTGCGCCGGTAGTGGCGTTCGTGTGGCTTCAGGGCGTTTACTGGGCCGCAGAGGTGGCACACCATTATTCGTCTGCCGAGATCTTCAGGGCGAACAGTGTCCTGTTGGAATTCGGCTTTATTTTTATCATTGTCTGGGGATTGCTGAGGGTTATCCGGCAGGTTGAGGCTATTCTGGTTTCCCCGGTCAAGATGAAGAAGCCGATGGATTACACCACGGTGAACGCCATCAGCAAGATTTCCCGGGCGGTGGTCATTATTACGGCGGTATTGATCGCCATGCAGTCGTTGGGTTATAGCGTTTCGGGTGTGCTGGCTTTTGGTGGTGTCGGTGGCATTGCGGTGGGTTTTGCAGCCAAGGATTTGCTGGCCAACTTTTTCGGCGGCTTCATTATTCATCTGGACCGGCCATTCAAGGTGGGCGACTGGATACGCTCGCCGGACCGCAATATTGAAGGTACTGTGGAACAGATCGGGTGGCGGCTGACGACGATCCGGACGTTTGACAAGCGCCCTTTGTATGTTCCAAATGCGACGTTTACAACGATTGCAGTAGAAAACCCGTCAAGAATGACCAACCGGCGTATCTACGAGACCATCGGCATTCGCTATGCGGATGTCAGCCAGATGGCAACAATTGTTGCGGATATCCGCTCGATGTTGGAGAAGCATGAGGATATAGATAACACGCAAACGCTGATTGTGAATTTTCTGGCCTTCAGCCATTCCTCCCTGGATATCATGGTGTACGCCTTCACCAAAACCACCCAGTGGGTTCGGTTCCACGAAGTGAAGCAGGATGTGCTTCTGAAGATCAGTAATGTGATTGAGAACCATGGTGGCCAGGTGGCCTTCCCGACACAAACCATACATTTTGGTGACGAGCGGCTGCCTGCATGGTCTGACGAAGACCAGAGCGGGGAGAGCGACCGTGGTGAAACGGGTGATGAACACCCTGAAGAAACCACCAGTGCCGATAGCGCCTCGCACAACAAAAGCAATCGTAGCAAACGCGCACGCAGCCGCCGCTATGACACCCAGGCGGGTGATGTTGGCGAGCAGTCCCTGGACGGGGGAGATGGAGATTGATGACGGATATTGGTAACGCCGTTGGCATCATTGGTGGAACAGGCCTGACGACGCTTTCGGGCCTGAAAATCAACGATACCCGCAATGTGGAAACGCCCTGGGGTGCGCCTTCCTCGGAGTTAACCCACGGGCTTCTTGATGGCCAGCCGGTTGTGTTCTTGTCCCGGCACGGCAATCCCCACCGGATTCCACCGCACCAGGTGAACTACAGGGCGAACATAAAAGCCCTCTACGACGCCGGTGTGCGCACGGTCATTGGTGTGAACGCGGTGGGCGGAATACATCCGGACATGGGGCCTGCCCGCGTCGTTATCCCCGACCAGATTATTGATTACACCTGGGGCAGGGCAGGTACCTTCTTTGAGGGCGACCTTAGGCAGGTAACACATATCGACTTCACCTGGCCATACGACCAGGCCGCCCGGGATGTTCTGATACAAGCGGCAAGAACCCATGACGTGCCATTTGCCGGATTTGGTGTTTATGGTGCAACCCAGGGCCCAAGGCTGGAAACCGCAGCGGAGATACGACGCATGGAGCGGGATGGCTGTGATCTGGTGGGTATGACCGGTATGCCGGAAGCCGCGTTGGCAGCGGAGCTGGGTATCCGTTATGTGTGCCTGGGCCTCGTGGTGAACTGGGCTGCCGGGAAGTCAGACCACATTATAACCATGGAAGAAATTGACGCGGCCATCGATCAAGGCATGTCTGGTGTCAGACGCATTCTTGAAGTGTCGATGGCCAGCATGGGTGCGCTTACTGCTCTGCCTCAATCTTTTTGAAGAAGACGAGAACGCCGATGGTGGGGGAATCCAGAAAATGGATTTCCTCGCTTCGCATTCTGCGGGTTTCGCGGATCCAGGTGATTAGCTCAAGCGGTATTTCAGGCTGAAGCTCGAGCCCGGAGCCTGTCGTCATCGCGGCGATTTTCCCTTCCTGCCAATGGTTCAGATGAACGTTAACGTGCAGGTAGCGCTGCCTGTCGATTGTAATGTGTCCTTCAATCTCCCTCTGGCCTGCCTGTTCCAGCCAATCCCCCACTTCAACTCTCAGGGGCTGACCTTTGTAATCCGGCGGGAAGGCTTCATACCAGCCCGCTGACATCAGCACACGATAGCGCCCGCTTCGTTCCAGGCGGTTGGCTGCGTTGCCAAGGTGAAGCGAGCTGCGAGGCACCAGTTCCAGCGTTGAGTTGGCGGCGCCTCCCGGGGCAACACTGTAGAGTACTTCATTGGTCTCTACTGGCGGCGCCACTTTTTGCTGCTGCATACGCTCATTGATCGCATCCGGGTCGACAATGCGCTCCAGAATCACAAACTCGGCCCGGTAATAGTCGTCGGGCGTTTGCTGGGCATGGCTCACCAGAGAAGTGGTTGCCAGAATGGCCGTCAGTAGTGTGCGTGCCAAAAGCCGGCACAAGCGATTACCATCAGTCTGCAAGAGAGTGCTCCAGTTTTGTTCAAGCCCGTGTATCCTGGCGATAGTCAGGCAGTGGCCGCGCTTTTTTCGGGCACAAGTTCGCCAAGAAGCGTGGAAATGCCGTCGAGTTTACCACTGGTTGAGGTATCCTTCAGCCGAAAACGAAAGCTGTTGGCGCCCTCAAGGCGATAGGTGTCTGGTGCAGATTGCATTTTCTTAACCAGCACCAGCGGGTCGACCTGGGTGGAATTGCCAAACTCCAGGCGAGCCCACTCCTTGCCAGCGTCCACTTTTACTATACCCAGGGCTTCCGCCTGCAGCCGCAGCTCCGTTTGTCGGATCAGGTTTTTTGCCGGTTCCGGTAATAATCCGAAGCGATCGATCATTTCAACCTGAAGTTCTTTTAATGCCTCGCGATTGCTGACACTGGCAATTCGTTTGTAAAGCATGAGCCGGTTATGAACATCGGGCAGATAATCTTCCGGAATCAGGGCCGGAATGCGCAGGTTCATTTCCGTCCCATGGCTCAGTGGCAGCTCGGCGTTGGGAGTGCGGCCTTCCCGAATGGCCTTAACGGCCTCATCCAGCAGCTGCATATACAGGGTAAAGCCGATGCTTTCTATCTGGCCACTTTGCTCGTCCCCGAGCAGCTCTCCGGCACCGCGAATTTCAAGGTCGTGGGTTGCCAGCATAAAGCCTGCACCCAGGTCCTGGGCCTCGGCAATGGCGTCAAGCCGCTTTTTTGCATCCGCTGTTACGGCCTTTGGTGGTGGTGTCAAAAGGTAGGCGTAGGCCTGGTGGTGAGAGCGGCCAACACGGCCACGAAGCTGGTGTAGCTGTGCCAGCCCGAATTTGTCCGCCCGCTCGATAATGATCGTGTTGGCGCTGGGGATGTCGATTCCGGTTTCAATAATGGTGGTGCATACCAGAACATTAAAGCGTTTGTGGTAGAAGTCCGACATGATCTGCTCAAGCTCACGTTCCCGCATCTGGCCATGGGCAACGCCCACCCGGGCTTCCGGTACCAGGCGCCGCAGATCCTCGGCAGTTTTCTCGATACTCGCCACATCATTGTGCAGGAAATAAGCCTGACCACCCCGTAAGACCTCACGCAGGATGGCCTCCTTTACCATGGCATCGTCCCTTTGGCGCACAAAGGTTTTTACCGAAAGCCTTCGGGCCGGCGGGGTTGCAATGATGGACAGATCCCGCAGGTGCCCCATGGCCATGTTCAGGGTTCGGGGGATGGGCGTTGCCGTAAGGTTCAGCATGTCCACCTCGGCGCGCAGGGCCTTGAGTTTTTCTTTCTGCCCGACGCCAAACCGGTGCTCTTCATCAATAATAACCAGTCCCAGGTTTTTGAACCGGATATCACCCTGCAGCAACTTGTGGGTGCCGATAACAATATCGGCCTTGCCGTTTTCAATGGCGTCCAGGGCTTTACTCGTCTGCGTGGCGCTGCGAAAACGGCTCAGTAGCTCAATGTTGACTGGTGTGTCCGAGAACCTGTCCCGGAAGGAGTCATAATGCTGTTGCGCCAGCAGCGTTGTGGGCACCAGTACTGCAACCTGCTTGCCGGACCAGGTGGCCAGGAAGGCTGCGCGCATGGCTACCTCGGTTTTGCCGAAACCGACATCGCCGCACACCAGTCTGTCCATGGGTTTTTCGTTGGTCATATCCTCAAAGACAGCCTGGATGGCTGCCTGCTGATCCGGCGTTTCCTCAAACGGAAATCCGGCTGCAAAGGCGCGGTAGGCTTCTTTCGGATCTTCAAAGGCGAAGCCTTTGCGGGCTTCCCGGCGTGCGTACACGTCCAGAAGCTCGGCTGCGGTATCGCGGATCTTTTCCAGCGCCTTCTGCTTGGCGGTGCTCCAGCGCTCGGTGCCCAGCTTGTGCAACGGCGCGTGTTCCGTGTCGGTGCCGGCATAGCGGGAGATCAGGTGCAGGCTGGATACGGGAACATACAGCTTGGAGCCGCCGGCGTATTCGAGCATCAAAAACTCGCTGGATTCGCCCTCTACGGTAATGGTCTCCAGGCCCAGGTAGCGGCCGACGCCATGATCAATATGAACCACCGGGGCGCCGATCCGGAGTTCGGACAGGTCACGGTAGCCATCATCGTTAATCTCGGTAGGCTTCTCACGCCGGCGCCGTTGCAACACCCGCTCACCAAAAAGGGCTGTTTCGGTGATCAATGCAACATGGTGTTCAGGCAGCACAAGGCCCTGTTCCATGGGGGCGATGGTAATGCCCGGCGTGCTGCTCTTGTCTGCGAGGAAGTCCTGCCAGTGCTCAAAACCCTTTAGCTGAAGCTGGTGTTCCCCCAGGTTTTCAATCAACGCTTCACGCCGTCCCGAAGATTCTGCACAGATCAGTACGCGCCCGCCGAACTGCTGTATGAAGCGTTTCAGGCTGCCCGCAGGGTCGGCTGCCCGCGCGTTCATGGCAATGTCCGGCAGTGCCTCACTGGCACAGTTCACAGCGCCGGCTCCTTCTGCCGTCCGGGGGGTTATGGTCACCCTTGGGAAGGCTTTGAGATGGCCGAATAACTCGTCCTGCTGTAGAAACAGCTTCGCGGGCGGAAGAATGGGGCGCAGCCGGTCATGGCGGCGGTCTTCGTAGCGGTTGCGCGTTTCTGTGTCAAAGTGACTGACTGCATCGTTCAGGCCGTCAGCGGTAAAGACACGGGTGGTGCCTGGCAGGTAGTCGAACAGGGTGGCCGTGTGGTCGAAAAACAGCGGCAGATAGTATTCGATACCCGGCGGCGTAATGCCATGACTGACGTCCTGATAGATAGGCGTGTCTTTGTCTGATTCCGGAAACTGTTCGAACCAGCGGCCCCGAAACGCGGAGCGGGCCTCTTTGTGCCAGGGGAACTCATAGGCAGGAAGCAACTCGATGCGGTCAATACGGTCTATGGAACGCTGGGTTTCAGGGTCGAACGTACGGAGGGTCTCGATTTCATCGTCAAACAGGTCGATCCGGTAGGGCAGGTTGGAACCCATGGGAAATATATCCAGAATGGACCCGCGTACCGCATATTCGCCGTGTTCGTACACGTTTTCCGCGTGCCGGTAGCCTGCGGTTGCCAGTTGCGTGCGCCAGTTGTCGATATCCAGGGCCTGACCGGTTTCCAGGAGCAGAGTGTTGCCTTGCAGATAACTCACCGGTGGTAAACGGTGCATCAGGGTGCGGGCCGGAACCACAATAACGCCATGTTTGATGCCAGGCAGCCGGTGCAGCGTGCGAATGCGTCTTGAGGTTATGTCCTGATGCGGCGAAAACAGATCGTAGGGCAGGGTTTCCCAGTCCGGCAATGACAGGAGTTCCAGGCCGTCGGTGGTAACCGTGGCGCCGTCTTCCTCTGGCGGCAAGCCGAGAAAAAAACGCATGGCCTGTTCAAGGCGTATTGCCTCTGCCGTGCTGCGGGTAATCACCAGCGTAAGGCCCTTGTGTGCCCGGGCACTTTCACAAATGGCGAGGGCATCGCTGCTGCCGTGTAATTGCCCCCAGACGCGGTGATCAGCCGGTTGTTCAGGAAATGTCGGCGCAATCAGTGTTTGCGGCGAGGCGGTTGTGGGGGCACCGTGGTTCATGGGCCGTCAGGTTCTCCTGCTTCAGATGATAGGGCTGGGATGAGGTGGCCATTCTAACGCTGGCGGGTGCCAGTGTCATGGCGGCAAATCTACGATGTCCGTGCCAGTTCGTATTTGCCGTTAGCCGGTTTAAGTTGGATAATGCTCAACCTGAATTATTACCATGTGCGAAACAGGGGTTCCTACCGTGAGTCACGAACAGATAAATCAGTGCCTGTCCAACTGGATGGACAGAGAATCCACTGCGGAGGCCATGATTCCGCTGATTGGCCGTTTATACCGGAAAAACAACGTTGTTACCTCGGTATACGGGCGCGCCATCATCAACCAGTCGGTTATCGATATCATTCGCGCCCACCGCTATGTGCGCCAGGTAGAAGGTGGAGAACTGTCTGTTCGCGACACTTTGCCACTCCTGCAGGCCATGGATCAGATGGATCTCGGGCGCGCGCACGTGGATATCGGCAAACTGGCCGTGAAATTCAAAGAAGAGGGTGGTGGTGATCTGACTGCGTTTCTCAAAAGAGAAATCGGCCCGGTGGTCGGTCTTTACCCGTCCCAGTCTGAAGAAGACGCCAATAACGACACCAAAGATGTGGTGCTGTACGGATTTGGCCGTATCGGCCGGCTGCTGGCCCGCATTCTTATCGAGAAAGCCGGTGGCGGTAACAACCTTCGCCTGAGAGCCATTGTGGTTCGCCAGGGTGGCGCCGAGAATGATCTGGAAAAGCGTGCCAGCCTGTTGCGTCGTGATTCTGTACACGGGCCTTTTGATGGCAGTATCCGCGTTGATGAAAAAGAATCTGCCCTGATTGCCAATGGTAACTTTATCAAGGTGATCTACTCCGATGGCCCGGACAAGGTGGATTACACCGAATACGGCATCAACAACGCCATCGTTATCGACAACACCGGTAAGTGGCGTGATGAAGAGGGTCTGGGCCTGCACCTGAAGTCCAAGGGTGTAAGCCGCGTGATTCTGACAGCACCGGGCAAGGGTGATATCAAGAACATTGTTTACGGCATCAACAATGACTGGATAACAGACGAAGACAAAATTCTCTCGGCCGCGTCCTGTACCACCAACGCCATTACGCCGGTGCTGAAAGCAATCCACGACGAATACGGTATTGAAAATGGTCATGTTGAAACAGTGCATGCCTACACCAACGACCAGAACCTGATTGATAATTACCATAAGGGCAGCCGTCGTGGGCGCAGCGCTCCTCTGAACATGGTAATTACCGAGACAGGCGCTGCCAAAGCGGTGTCCAAGGCGCTGCCCGAGCTCAAGGGCAAGCTCACCGGCAACGCGATTCGTGTGCCTATTCCAAACGTTTCCATGGCGATTCTGAACCTCAACCTGAACAAAGAGGTGGATGTAGAAAGCGTTAACGATTACCTGCGCGAGATGGCTTTGCACTCGGAATTGCAGAAGCAGATCGATTTCGTAAATTCTCCGGAAGTGGTATCCACAGATTTTGTTGGCTCCCGTCATGCCGGCATTGTGGACGCCCAGGCCACGATTGCCGGGGGCAAGCGCCTGATTCTGTACGTATGGTACGACAACGAGTTTGGCTACAGTGCCCAGGTGATTCGTGTGGTCAACCAGATGGCGGGTATCAATTACCCGATCTTCCCGAAGCGCTCCCGCGACTAAAGAGTGCAAGACGCCAGAGCTGGCGCCTGACAGTCCCGCAAACCCGGTGCCGAAAGTCGCCGGGTTTTTTTGTACGTGATGAACAGCCGCTCGGGGATTACGTTAAGGTACAAACCTGTTCTTGTTTCAGGTGGAAATAGCTCGTCTTAAACTCTATAATTGGCGCGTTTTTGGGTATGTCTGGCTCCCCGTTTCTCAACCTGTTTTCTGGGCCGCTGGGGTCGGGCAATACTAATCCATAGATAGTTTCTGATGATTGGATGAGGCTAATGATCAAGATCAAAAAAGGCCTGGATCTTCCCATCAGCGGCGCTCCCGAACAGACCATTACAGACGGTAAGCCAATTCGCCACGTGGCGTTGATTGGTTTCGACTATATCGGCATGAAGCCGACGATGGCTGTTAAAGAAGGAGATCGTGTCAAGCGCGGTACGCTGCTGTTCACGGACAAGAAGACCGAGGGCGTTCGTTATACATCACCAGCCGCTGGCGTGGTGAAAGAGATTAATCGCGGTGAGCGTCGGGTGTTCCAGTCCATTGTCATCGAAATTGATGGCGATGAGGCTGAGACGTTTGCCCGCTTTGGTGATGCGGACCTTCCTGGTCTTGAGCGTCAGCAGGTAGTCGATAACCTGGTAGAGTCCGGTTTGTGGACGGCTCTGAAGACACGTCCTTACAGCAAAGTGCCGGCAATCGATTCGGCTCCGAATTCCATCTTTGTTTCCGTTATGGACACCAATCCGTTGGCCGCTGACCCCACGGTGGTGATTGCTGAAAACGCGGCAGCCTTTGAGAATGGTTTGACTATTCTGGGCCGGCTGACAACAGGCAAGGTCTTCGTTACCGGCCGCCCCGGCTCGAATGTGTCCGTCCCAAAGGCTGACAATATCGAGGTGCAGCAGTTTGATGGTGTGCACCCTGCCGGAAACGTGGGAACCCATATCCATTATCTTGATCCGGTTTCTGTTTCCAAGACCGTCTGGTCCATTAACTATCAGGATGTGATTGATATCGGGCAGCTGTTCTCCACCGGCGAGCTGAATGTGGGTCGTATTGTTGCTCTCGGAGGCCCCAAGGCTCTCAAACCACTCCTGGTGAGACGCAGTTTGGGGGCCAGCCTGGCGGAACTCCTTGAGGGTGAAATTGCTACAGACTGTGATGTCCGTGCAATCTCCGGGTCTGTATTTGGTGGCCGCCGGGGTGATGGCCCCTGTGCCTACCTTGGTCGTTTCGCGAACCAGGTGTCTGTGCTTGAGGAAGGCCACAAGCGGCATTTCATGGGGTGGCTGACACCGGGTGTTAACAAGTTTTCTGTTCTGAATATCTATCTTTCCAAGCTCGCCGGCGGCAAGTCCTTCGACTTCACAACGACGACCAATGGCAGTGAGCGTGCCATGGTACCTGTCGGCGCCTACGAAAAGGTGATGCCACTGGATATCCTGCCAACCCAGTTGTTGCGTTCGCTTATTGTCGGGGATACCGAAATGGCTCAGAAGCTCGGCGCTCTGGAACTGGATGAAGAAGATCTGGCGCTGTGCACCTTCGTGTGCCCGGGTAAATATGAATACGGTCCGATTCTCCGCGAGAACCTGACCCGAATCGAGATCGAGGGCTAATACGATGGCTATCAGACAGTTTCTCGATGGAATCGAGCATCATTTTGAAAAGGGTGGCAAATACGAGCGCTGGTATGCTCTGTACGAAGCTGCCGATACGATTTTTTATACCCCCGCTTCGGTAACGTCCACAACCTCGCACGTTCGCGATGGCGTTGATCTTAAACGCATCATGATCACGGTCTGGTTGTGTACTTTCCCGGCGATGTTCTTTGGTATGTGGAACATCGGCTTTCAGGCCAACAGCTTCCTGGCTTCCAACCCGGATGCCATGATAGCGGATGGCGGCCTGCGGACAGCCTTCATACAGGCCCTTGCTGTTACAGGTGCCGGTGCCGGCGTCTGGGACAACTTCGTTTACGGGATGGCGTATTTTGTTCCCGTCTACTTTGTGACCTTCGTGGTGGGTGGCTTCTGGGAAGTGCTGTTCGCTACTGTGCGTCGTCACGAGATCAACGAAGGCTTCTTCGTAACCTCAATCCTGTTTGCGCTGATTTGCCCGCCGACGATCCCGCTCTGGCAGGTGGCTCTGGGCATCACCTTCGGTGTGGTTATCGGTAAGGAAGTGTTTGGCGGTACAGGCAAAAACTTCCTGAACCCTGCACTGACAGGCCGTGCATTCCTGTACTTTGCTTATCCGGCACAGATTTCCGGCGATACCGTGTGGACGGCAGTTGACGGCTTCAGTGGTGCAACCGCGCTCAGCTGGGCTGCCAGCGGCGGCCTTGAGGCTCTGGAAACCAACATCGGCTGGATGAACGCGTTTATGGGTACTATCCAGGGCTCCATTGGCGAAACCTCCACGCTGGCTGTTCTTATCGGCGGTCTGATCCTTGTGGTTATGGGGATCGCAAGCTACCGGATAGTGGGTGGTGTGCTGATCGGCATGATCGGCACCGCCGTGCTGATGAACGTTATCGGCTCTGAGACCAATCCGATGTTTTCGGTTCCGGCCCACTGGCACCTGGTTATGGGTGGCTTTGCCTTCGGTATGATGTTCATGGCCACCGATCCGGTGTCAGCGGCAATGACGAACACGGGTCGCTGGTGCTTCGGTATTCTGGTGGGTGTCATGACCATCCTGATCCGGGTTGTTAACCCCGCGTTCCCGGAAGGCATTATGCTCGCAATTCTGTTCGCCAACCTCTTTGCTCCGCTTATGGATCATTACGTGGTTCAGGCCAATATCAAACGGAGGCTCGCTCGTGGCTAAAGCTAAAGAAACTGTCTCCAGAACCCTGATTGTTGCGCTGGTGCTGAGCATTGTGTTCTCCGTGGTGGTGTCAACCGCTGCGGTAACGCTTCGTCCGGCTCAGATCAAGAACCAGAATCTGGATATCAAGACCAACATTCTGGCAGCAGCAGGTATGCTGCCAGATGGGGCGAGCGCTGAGGAAATCGAGAGTATCTTCGCGCAGTTTGACGTGCGTCTGGTGGATCTGGAAACCGGCGACTTTGTAGAGCCGTCGGTCGTGGGTGTGCAGGATCCCATGAAGTACGACATGTACAAGGCCGCCTCGGACCCCAAGATGTCCACGAAGATTCCAGCTTCTGAGGACAAGGCCGGTATCAAGCGCCGTCCCGATATTGCCAAGGTATATACCTTGAGCGAGAACGGGGAGCTCAAACGAGTGGTGCTGCCGATTCACGGTTACGGGCTCTGGTCCACCCTGTATGGCTTCATGTCCCTCGAGGGTGACCTGAACACAATCGAAGGGCTTGGCTTCTATGCTCACGCAGAAACACCTGGCCTCGGTGGTGAGGTGGATAACCCGCGCTGGAAGTCCCAGTGGGTTGGCAAGGAGTTGTATGGCGAAGACAAAACCGAGCCGCAGATACGCCTTATGAAAGGTGGCGTGGGCGCCAACGCTGCTGACAAAGAGCACAAGGTCGATGCGCTTTCCGGTGCAACGCTGACCAGTCGCGGCGTTCAGCATCTGGTTAACTACTGGATGGGTGACCGGGGTTACGCACCGTTCCTCAAGAAACTTCGTGAAGGGGAGGTCTGATCATGGCCGAAGCAACTGCCAAACAGGTTCTTTTCGAACCGATTTTCAGTAATAACCCGATCGGGCTGCAGATCCTTGGTATCTGTTCAGCGCTTGCGGTAACTACGAGCATGAACGTTACCATCGTTATGTGCCTGTCGGTTATCGCAGTTACTGCATTTTCCAACCTGGCTGTATCGCTGGTTCGTACCCAGATTCCTGGCAGCATCCGGATCATCGTGCAGATGACCATCATCGCTTCGCTGGTTATTGTGGTTGACCAGATACTCAAGGCCTACGCCTACGAGATCAGTAAACAGTTGTCGGTATTCGTTGGTCTGATCATCACCAACTGTATCGTTATGGGGCGTGCCGAAGGCTTCGCCATGAAGAACGGCCCCTGGCTGAGTTTTCTGGACGGCATCGGTAACGGTCTTGGCTACTCGGTGATGCTGCTGTTCGTGGCATTTTTCCGTGAACTGCTGGGCGCCGGTTCATTATTCGGCTTAACTCTGTTGCCACCGGTTAACGAGGGTGGCTGGTACATCACCAACGGTCTGCTGCTGTTACCACCCAGTGCCTTCTTCATTATCGGCCTGGCTATCTGGGGCTTGCGCACCTGGATGCCTGAACAGGTGGAAGAACCGGACTACAAGATGTCCCGTCATACCCACAAGGAGGCCTTCTGATGGAGCATTATATCAGCCTGCTTCTCAAGGCAATTTTCATTGAGAACATGGCACTCGCGTTCTTCCTGGGCATGTGCACGTTTCTCGCCATTTCCAAGAAGATTGAAGCGGCCACAGGCCTCGGCATTGCCGTTGTTGTGGTTCTGACACTGACCGTTCCAGCCAACAACCTGATCTACAACAACATCCTGCGGGAAGGCGCGCTGGCATGGGCCGGTTTGCCCAATGTGGATCTGAGCTTTCTGGGCCTGATCACCTACATTGGTGTTATCGCAGCCATTGTCCAGATTATGGAAATGATACTGGACAAATATATCCCGGCGCTTTATTCCGCACTGGGTGTGTTCCTGCCACTGATTACGGTGAACTGCGCCATTATGGGTGCAGCACTGTTCATGGTTGAGCGTGATTACACCTTCAGTGAAAGTGTGGTTTATGGCTTCGGAGCAGGTGTGGGCTGGGCTTTGGCTATTGTTGCTTTGGCCGGTATCCGTGAAAAGCTGAAGTACAGTGACGTTCCAGAAGGGCTGCGTGGCCTGGGCATTACCTTCATTACCGTAGGTTTGATGTCCCTTGGCTTTATGTCCTTCTCAGGGATTTCCCTGTAACTCATCCGGTGATTCGGTTTAACGAAAAGGCGAGACCATGTATACAGAAATAATACTCGGCGTGGTCATGTTCACCGTTATCGTTCTGGCGCTTGTGGCGGTTATCCTCGCGGCAAGATCCAAACTGGTAAGCACCGGTGATGTGACCATCGAAATCAATGACGACCCGGAACACACCGTGAAAACGGAAGCCGGTGGCAAGCTTCTGGGAACCCTGGCAAGTAACGGTATCTTCCTGTCATCCGCCTGCGGTGGGGGCGGTACCTGCGCCCAGTGCAAGTGCAAGGTGTTTGAGGGCGGTGGCGCCATGCTGCCCACGGAAAAAACCCACTTCACGAACCGTGAAGAGAAGGAAGGCTGGCGTCTGTCCTGCCAGGTACCGGTCAAACAGGATATGAAGATTGAGGTGCCTGAGGAGTTCTTTGGCGTCAAGAAGTGGGAATGTGAGGTTATCTCCAACCATAACGTTGCCACCTTCATCAAAGAACTGGTGCTCAAGCTGCCGGAAGGCGAAGAAGTGGACTTCCGCGCAGGCGGTTATGTGCAGCTGGAGTGTCCTCCTTACGAAATCAGCTTCAAAGACTTCGATATTGAAGAAGAGTTTCACGGTGACTGGGACAAGCTCGATATCTGGCGTTACAAGGCGGTCAATAAGGAAGAGACCATTCGTGCTTATTCCATGGCCAACTATCCGGAAGAGAAGGGCGTTCTCAAGTTCAATATTCGTATAGCTACGCCGCCCCCGGGTACGGATCACCCGCCCGGAATCATGTCCAGCTACGTATTCAATCTGAAGCCGGGTGACAAGGTGACGGTTATGGGGCCCTTCGGTGAGTTCTTCGCCAAGAAAACCGAAGCGGAAATGGTGTTCATCGGCGGTGGCGCCGGCATGGCGCCCATGCGCTCCCATATCTTTGACCAGCTCAAGCGCCTGAATTCCAAGCGCAAGATCAGCTTCTGGTACGGTGCCCGCAGTGTCCGCGAGATGTTCTACGTGGAAGACTTCGACATGTTGGCCGAAGAGAACGACAACTTCGAGTGGCACGTTGCACTGTCGGACGCGCAACCGGAGGACAATTGGGAAGGGCCCACGGGCTTTATCCACAACGTACTCTATGAAAACTACCTGAAGGACCATCCTGCGCCGGAAGACTGTGAGTACTACATGTGCGGGCCCCCTATCATGAACGCATCTGTTATCAAGATGTTGAAGGATTTGGGTGTTGAAGATGAAAATATCATGCTGGATGACTTCGGGGGTTAAACTTATCAAATGACATCCAGTATCGTACAACCCGCCCGGGTGGCCATTGCCAGTGTCTTAGCGATGCTGGTACTGGCGGCCCTGGCGGGTTGCTCGTTTCAGCAGGAAGACGAAGTCTGGGAAATCTCGGGGCCTGTGTTCGGGACCCTCTACCATATCAGCGTTGTTCTGCCTGAGGACCACGAGCGGCTTGAGGTTCTGGCTCAAGGCATTGACGAGGCTCTCGAGAAAGTTGATGCATCCATGTCGACCTGGAGAGAAAATTCGGAGCTTTCAAAACTGAACCACCTCGACGATCAATCCGACTGGACGCCTGTGTCTGAGCCATTGTTCGAGGTGCTATCCAGATCACTTGAGATTTCACGGCTGACAGACGGAGCATTTGATATAACCATTGGCCCCGTGGTGAATCTCTGGGGCTTTGGCCCGGATGCGCGGCCGGAACAGGTGCCCTCGGATGAGGCACTTGCCCGGACACTGGCCGCAACGGGTTTTGAACACCTGTCGTTACGGGCGGATCCGCCTGCTGTAAAAGCCGACCGGCCCCAGTACATTGATTTGTCCGCTATTGCCAAGGGATATGGGGTCGATGTGGTGGCCCGCTACCTTGATAGCGAAGGCGTCAAGGCTTATCTCGTGGAGATTGGGGGTGAGGTGCGCACCCAGGGCCGCAAGCCTGATGGCAGCGCCTGGCGGCTGGCCATCGAACAGCCAGTAGAGGGCGGAGAGCATACAGTCAATCGTATTGTTACGCTGCCATCCGGGGCCATGGCAACCTCCGGCGACTATCGTAACTATTACGAATCGGAAGGGCGTCGTTTCTCCCATACAATAGACCCCGAAACCGGAAAGCCGATTGAGCATCATCTGGCTTCTGTAACCGTTATTGCAGACGACACCATGACAGCGGATGCGTTGGCTACCGGCTTTACGGTGATGGGTTATGAGCGGGCCAGTGCGCTCGCAACAAGGGAAAATATTCCCGCCTATTTTATTATCCGGGCGGAAAACGGGTTTGAGTCGCACCAGACCCCTGCGTTTTCGTCCTACGTTATTCAGTAAGGGGAGGCAACATGGGTACCTTTATTCTGGCATTGCTAATTGTGGTTGTGTTGGTTGCTGGCATGTCTATTGGCGTTATTTTCGGGCGCAAGCCAATCAGCGGCACCTGTGGCGGTATCGGCGCGCTTGGTATCAGCTCTTCCTGTGATATTTGTGGTGGCAACACCCAGAAATGCGAAGAGGAAAACCAGCGCCTGGCTTCAGAAGCCCGGTCGCCCGGGGAGCTTGCCTATGATGCCACCAAAGCAGGGCGCAAGTGACAGGTGTTGGTGGAGTTGATAATCACAATTACTTTCTCATCATGTAGATAAGGAGTCACTGCGCGCATGGCAGAACATCATTACGACGTCGTTGTTATCGGCGCCGGGCCTTCGGGCGAAGGTGCGGCAATGAACGCGACGAAGCATGGCAAGCGTGTTGCTATCATCGAAGATAAGCCTACAGTGGGAGGCAACTGCACCCATTGGGGCACGATTCCTTCCAAGGCCCTACGTCATTCAGTCAAGCAGATCATTACTTTTAATACCAACCAGATGTTCCGTGACATTGGTGAACCCCGCTGGTTTTCGTTTCCACGGGTGCTGCAGAGCGCGCAGAAGGTCATTGGCAAACAGGTCAAGCTGAGAACCCAGTTCTATTCCCGCAACCGGGTGGACCTGATCCGGGGGCGCGCAGCGTTTCTGGATGCCAACCGACTCGAAATCCGTGGCAACAAATCCGTTGAGTCCCTGCACTTCAAACAGGCGGTTGTGGCCACCGGGTCGCGCCCCTATCTGCCACCCGACGTGGATTTCCGTCATCACCGCATCTATAACTCGGATACCATCCTCAATCTGTCACATACGCCTCGCACACTGGTCATCTATGGCGCGGGCGTTATTGGTTCGGAATACGCCTCCATATTCTCCGGCCTGGGGGTAAAGGTTGACCTGATTAACCCGGGTAGCCGGTTGTTGTCTTTCCTTGATGATGAGATCTCTGACGCTCTGAGCTACCACCTGCGTAACAATGGTGTTTTGGTGCGCCACAACGAAGAATATGAGTCTGTGGATGGTGATGATCACGGCATCGTGCTTTCCCTGAAGTCCGGCAAGAAGATTCGTGCGGATGCGTTTCTCTGGTGCAATGGCAGAACCGGGAACACGGACAATCTCGGGCTTGAGAATGTCGGGCTTGTTGCCAATAGTCGCGGCCAGTTGGCGGTGGATGATCATTATCGTACCAAGGTGGAAAACATTTACGCGGTTGGTGATGTGATCGGGTGGCCAAGCCTGGCAAGTGCTGCCTATGATCAGGGGCGCTCTGCGTCTTCAGACATCGTTAAGGACGAGTACTTCCGGTTTGTAACGGATGTGCCGACAGGCATTTATACCATTCCGGAAATCAGCTCCGTAGGAAAAACCGAGCGGGAGCTGACGCAAGCCAGAGTGCCCTACGAAGTCGGGCAAGCGTTTTTCAAGGATCTTGCCCGGGCTCAGATTACCGGCGAAGCCGTGGGTATGCTGAAAATCCTGTTCCACCGGGAGACCCGGGAAATTCTGGGCATTCATTGCTTTGGTGACCAGGCCGCCGAGATCGTCCATATCGGCCAGGCCATCATGAACCAGAAGGGTGAAGCGAACTCGCTCAACTACTTTATCAACACAACGTTTAATTACCCGACCATGGCGGAAGCTTACCGGGTGGCTGCGCTGAATGGCCTTAACCGGATCTTCTGAGGCCGGCCCGGGCTTTATCAACTGGCGGGTAAAGCTCCACTACCCGCCGAAGTATTTTCCTCACGGTCGGGCAGAACCAGGGCAGATTTGGCGCGGTTGTCAAAAAATATACGGGTACTTGTGGGGTAATCTGTAATGATGCTGTCCACACCCATGGCTTCAAGCCGAAGCATGTCCTGGATGCGGTTAACAGTCCAGCAGGAGACGTGCATTCCTCTGCGGCGAGCGTCGTCTACCAGTGCTGGTGAACAAAGCTTCCAGTTGATGCACAGGTAATCACAGTTCAAACGCCCGGCCAGTCCAACCGGTTTAGGGAAACGACGTTCTGTTACCAGCCCGGTTCGGATGCGCTTGTCCCTGCGATGTATTTCCTTCAGAAACCAGGCGTCCGTGGAAGTAACTGCCGCCGTTTGATAGAGGTTACGGTGCTGGATGATTTCTGTTAACCGGTTGCAGAGCACATTCAGCCTGATGCGGGAGTCCTTTTTCACTTCAAGCTGAAGATGCTCGAGATCATCGAACTGGTTCAGCAGGTCTTCCAGGGACGGAATGCCCGTTTTCACCGGCCATGAACTGGTGTTGCGGCGGGCATCCATTCCTGCGAGTTCGGCCGCAGTGTATTGGCTGACACTGCCTTTGCGGCCCGTAGTACGATCGGTTGTAAGATCGTGCACCAAAACCGGCTTGCCGTCTTTCGACAGCACCAGGTCCAGTTCAAAATGCCGTATGCCCTGTCGATAGGCATGCCGGAATCCGGGCAGGGTATTTTCGGGGGCTTCACCTTTGGCTCCCCGGTGTCCATACACGATCATTCCGCTGCATTACTCCTGAGGCGTTGGTATATGGCCTGGCGCTTTTTCCATGTGTCATGGCACAGATGTATGTCTTCCAGATAGGCCGGCAGTTCGTTCATGAGCAGCGCCTGAGGCCCGTCTACCAATGCTTTCTCCGGTTTCGGGTGGAAGTCCACGAGAACCATATTGGCGCCTGCTACCACGCCCTGGGCGGTTGCATGCATAACGTCGAGGATACCGTCCGGTGACTTCTCGCGCGTGCCCACAGAGTGAGACGGGTCAACACAGACAGGCATGCGCGTAAGCCGTTTTACTGCCGGTACGTGGGCAAAGTCCACCATATTACGGTGGGGCTGGCCTGCCTCGGTTTTCATGCCGCGAAGGCAGAAAATCACGTTTGCGTTGCCTTCACTGGCCAGGTATTCCGCCGCATTAAGGGATTCGTTCAGAGTGATGCCGAAGCCGCGCTTGAGTAGAACCGGATAGCTGCTCTGCCGACCGATAGCTTTTAACAGCTCAAAGTTCTGTGTGTTCCGGGTGCCCACCTGCAGCATGACGCCGGTTGGTCGCCCCAGCTTCTCAAGGCAGGTATCGATCTCTTCAATATGGCTTTCATGGGTGATTTCCATGGCAACCACTTTGATACCATGCTTGCCGGCTTTCTCGAATACCCAAGGCAGGCAGCCTTTGCCATGCCCCTGAAACGAATAGGGGTTAGTGCGCGGTTTGTAGGCACCCATGCGGGTGCAAACCTGGCCGTTCTCTTCCAGCGCCTGGAGCATCATTTCAACATGTTCGGGAATATCCACGGCACACAGGCCCGCGAAAATGTTGAGATTCGACTGGTTGAAATCCACGCCGTTGTAGCTGAAGCCGGTTTGCCGGTTGTCATCCCGGTGCCGGCCCAGAATGCGATAGTCTTCGGATATGCGAATGGCACGCTCAACTGCCGGAAGCGCCTCAATTTCATCCTTGTTCAGGGACTTGGTGTCACCCAGAAGGTAGATTTCGGTGAGCCTTTGGCTGACCCCCTGAATTTCGTGAACCCGAACCGACACGCCTGGCAGGTTTTCCAGATAGTGCATTGTCTGGCGGTAGCCCTCGCTGTCCAGAGGCGTGTTGGGGTGAAGAATGGCTAGCATGCGGTCTCCTTTGTGATCGTCAGGCTATGAGCGTTTGCTCTCAGCCCTGTGCCGCGCCTGCATGAATTCCCGGTGATTAAGATGCAGCAAATCAGCGATGCGGCGAATAAGATGTTCTTCGTATTTGTCGATACGGTCATCGGCCAGGGCAACCTGCCAGATGCTTTCCAGCAACGCCTGTTTGCCTTCCTGATCCAGGAACTCGTTGATCTGCCCGGTAAATTCGTAAAGTGAGGTGGCATCCTCAGCCTGACTCAGCGCACTGCTCAGGATGTCTTCCGCTTCTTCCCGGGTTACCTGGTGGGCTTTGACGGCACAGTCTACTATGACTTGCAGTTCGCGCTCATCTTCATGGTTGTCCACGCGCGAGAGCTGCACCATCAGGGCCGTCGCCGCCACTGCAAGCTGATGGGGGTCGGGCTTGTGATTTTCCGTTTCCGGTGCAGCAAACAGTTTCTTCAGGCTCTCAATCATAATCTGGTACGGTCAACAGGGTTTATTGAAGGTGTCGGGAAAATCAGGCCGCCCTGGTGGCCAGCTGGCGCACCCGGTTCTCCAGATCAATCTGGTCTTTGGCGAAGCGACGTATGCCGTCAGCCAGCTTTTCGGTAGCCATGGCATCTTCGTTGGATTCCCAGCGAAAGCGTTTTTCATCCAGGATTCCGAAACCATCGGTTGAGGTGGCGCTGGCGGCAGACAGTTTTTGTTCCAGCTTGCCCTTGTCGTCCTGGAGCTCCTGCAGCAGGGCCGGGCTGATCGTGAGCCGGTCGCAGCCTGCAAGCATTTCTATTTCTCCGATGTTTCGGAAGCTCGCCCCCATAACCACGGTGCTGAAGCCATTGGCCTTGTAGTAGTTGTAGATACGGGTTACCGACTGTACCCCCGGGTCTTCCTCCGCTGGAAACTGGTCGCGGCCACTGTTGGCAAGGTGCCAGTCCAGAATACGCCCGACAAACGGTGATATAAGAAACGCGCCAGCCTGCGCACAGGCTGCTGCCTGCACAAAGGAAAACAGAAGTGTGAGATTGCAGCGGATTCCCTCTTGCTCAAGAATCTCTGCGGCGCGAATGCCTTCCCAGGTAGATGCAATCTTGATCAGAACCCGGTTGGTGTCCACACCCTGCTGGTCGTAGAGTTCTATCAGCCGCCGCGCACGCTTCAGGGTGGCCTCGGTGTCGAACGACAAACGGGCATCTACCTCGGTCGATACCACACCCGGAATCAGGCCAAGAATCTCCTGGCCGGCCAGAACCGCGAGCATATCGGTAGACAGGGTTAACTGCTCGGCATCTGAACCACCCTGTTTGCGTGCCATGGCAACAGCCTTCTCAAGCATGGGCCGATAGGCATCGGACGCGGCAGCTTTCAGCAGCAACGAGGGATTTGTGGTGGCATCCTGCGGCCGCCACCGGGCGATGGCGTCAATATCGCCGGTATCGGCCACTACCGTTGTCATGGTTTTCAGTTGGTCCAGCTTGTTCGTCATTCGTGCAGTCGTCCTGATTGATATTGTTCTCAGAGCACCCAGATCCCGGATGCGGGTCGTGCTTCTACAATAACGGGCTGCAATGGCAGGAACAAGACAGCAAAAGGTAAGGTTCTGGTAATAGCGCGTTAAGGTGTTCTCAGACGCTGGCTTCCGCTCTTGCCTGCCCGGGCTCGCGGACTTTCTCCAGGGCGGTCTGAATCACCTCCAGACCGGCGCCGGGCTTGTGCGCGTTTTCACTGATGTAGCGGCGGAACTGGCGGCCACCCGGCACTCCGTGAAAAAGCCCCAGCAAATGCCGGGATATATGGCCAAGGAAAACACCGCGTTCCAGCTCGCTCCGGATAAACGGGTACATGGCCCTTAACGCATCGTGGCGCGACGCACTGGGTGCCTCGCTGCCAAAGAACACCGGATCCACGCCGGCCAGAAGCCAGGGATTATGATAAGCTTCGCGGCCCAGCATGACACCGTCGGTATGTTGCAGGTGTTGATGGCACTCATCGAAGCTCCTGATGCCACCGTTGATAATAATCTCGAGGTGCGGATACCGTTGCTTCAGATGGTAGACCCAGTCGTACTTCAGCGGTGGAACATCCCGGTTCTCTTTTGGGCTGAGGCCCTCAAGAACAGCAATGCGCGCATGCACAATGAATGTACGGCAACCCGCTGCACTGACTTTATCCACAAACTCACAAAGATCTTCCCAGGATTCCCGGCCATTGATGCCAATCCTGTGTTTAACTGTAACCGGAAGGCGGGTGGCATCAATCATCGCCCGAACGCCTTCTGCCACCTTGTCCGGATGCGCCATCAGGCAGGCGCCAATCATATTGTTCTGAACCCTGTCGCTGGGGCAGCCCACGTTCAGGTTCACCTCACTGAAACCGAACTGCTCGGCAAGCCGCGCACAATGAGCCAGCTCACCCGCATCACTGCCACCAAGCTGCAGGGCCAGCGGGTACTCGACCGGATCATGGCGCAAAAACCGCTCGGTATCGCCGTGTATCAAGGCGCCGGTGGTGACCATCTCGGTATAGAGCAGGGTGTGCCGGCTTAACTGGCGGGCGAGATACCTGTAGTGCGGTGTTGTCCAATCCATCATCGGCGCGACGCAGAAGCGCCGGGATGGCTCTTGACCAGTGCTTACAGTACGTGCAGAGAGATTTCCCGCGTATTCTGAAGATGCGTTTTCGACCATTAAATGCTCAATTCTGTCCGTTTTTCGGATCCCGATGCTACAGAAGTGCTTCAGATCTCAGCTTGTAGCACCCAGAACTTTATCTGTACCTGGCCCCATACTGGAGGAAGGCCTGCGTCCTGTACGATTCGTTCGAACGGATCGTCTGAGCAGCCAATTCTATCAGGAAATCGGTTTAGCTGGTCTCCTGGGTTCGTATCGTCCTATGAGTAATAGCCGATAAGCCTCAATGCAGCCGGAAAACTGCGTGCGAAGTGAAGCAGAATAATACCCTCCTTCATGTGGTTCGGCATGATGACAAAGTTTTAGCTGGTAAAATCCTTGTGCATACTCGTGTCGCGATATAGCAATAATCTGGCCTTTACTATCAATACTGTAGAGGTCATTACTGCAACAATCCAAGTCTTAATTCGCCCAAAACAAGAACAAGAGGATGCAGCAATGACTGCAAAACACTACGACATCATTATTATCGGTGCCGGATTATCCGGCATTGGTACTGCATGTCACATTGCGCGTGAGCACCCCGGCAAAACCCTCGCTATTCTTGAGCGTCGTGACACTGTGGGCGGTACCTGGGACCTGTTCCGTTATCCTGGCATCCGTTCCGATTCCGACATGGCCAGCTTCGGTTTCAATTTCAAGCCCTGGTATTCCGACAAGGTTCTGGCCGAAGGCGAGGATATTCGAAACTACGTGGCGGAGACGGCGAAAGAGTT
>JACDJA010001098.1_pt1 | contig 24359 bp, 24 predicted proteins | sample 7449241 | NCBI WGS metagenome assembly JACDJA01 (sample SAMN14253289, study PRJNA609438) | sludge metagenome | isolation source: initial anaerobic sludge | collected 2018-12-20 | reverse complement strand
CGAGCGATTACTGGTTCCGTGTGGACTATACCGAAGGGGGCGATGCCAAACAGTTCCGGGGCCATTTTACCCTGAAACGATAGGCCCGCCCCGGACCGACAACAAAAAAACCCCTGCCAGTGGCGGGGGTTTTTTGTGGTTTTGTTTGAAGTGCTCTTTGAAGGAATAGTCAGATGGTTTTCAGTAATTTTGATTATATGGATTCGTGTTTTTAAAAAAAACACTTTGAGAAATTGACGACAGATAGGCTTTGGAGGCAGACCGGAACTTCAGTTTCTTTATACAAAGATAATCCTGACGCACAGCTTTTAAAAGGTTTTAATTATGATTGGCCATTATATTTTTTCGCGCGTCACGACGTGGATATAATTCTATCTTTGGAAGATTGCTCTAAATGATAAGTAATACTCAATCCATCCTTGGATGATTACTTAGAAATACTGTTCTTTTTATGAAGGAGGTCTAAGAAAGACTATTCAAGTCTACAAGGACCTTTTCTCTTAAAATTCATAGTCGAAGAGTCTAAAAATTGAATGCTAGTGACAAAATAAAGTTGCTGTAAATGGTTTTCACCTTTGCAGAATCTGTAAAGCCCACACCGTAGGGTTGGAACTTTCCATCTTGCTCCGATCTGGAATAGGCCAGGTCGAAGTTCATATTTCCAAAATTGTAGCCCGTACCAAGGGAGAACCCAGTGAGATCACCCAAAGAGGCAGTGTTTTTATAAGGGCTTTGTTCATAGTGGAAGCCCCCCCTTAAACTCAATTCGTTTATACGATATTCGGCACCTGCCCGAAAACTGGAGACACCCGTTAGGTTATTTTTGATACTCTGGTTTAAATCCCTAAAATACAAATCGTAGGTAGGGCGAAACTCCATATTGGAATAATCCTTATAAGAATAATCAAAACTGATAAATCCTTGTTGGTTAAATATGTAGGCTGCACTTGCCGCAATCTTTCCTGGAGTTTTTAAGGTGTAATCATCATAAACATTTATAATTCTTGGATCTACTGTTGTTGTTCTGTTTCGTCCGTCTATAGAATGTCTGCTTTCTAAATATTGACTGGTTTCCTCAGAAATTTGAAACCAAGTGGGGGTGTCAAGTGTCAGCCCGAAACGGAAGTTTTCAGCAACCCTAGCAATTCCACCAAACTGAGCCGATACTCCTGCCCCACGAACCCATAAGTTGTTTTGGAATCCAATTTTACTCACTATGGATCCAGGGTTGCTATTTGTTTCCAAAAAGAAATTGCCCCGGTCGAAATAAATGGAATGTGTGTTCAAGTTCACTCCGAAATAGTAGTCATTGGTTATCTGAGTGGCCAAGTTTAAGGTAAACTTGCTATTATAGCCCTTTGAAATATTTAAATACTCTTGATTAAAACGGTTCCCGGCTACGTTGGATATGTAAGTAGTGTTATCAGGATTGCCAGGTTCCGAGGCATCGAATAAGTAGGCTTGATACCCGAGAAATGCATTTTGTGCCCCAGGGCCTCTGTTTTCCCCTAAATAGCGATAAAGGTCGGAAATGGATTCTCCTTGCTGAAGTTGCAAATGATCCAATGGAATACCCTGAGCCTGTGCTGAGAAAAAATTGGCGACAGAATTATTTCCGTTTCCCGCAAAATAGAGTTCGTTGTATAAATTGCGAGAAATATCATAATTGATTGCGATGGTGAATTTTTTAAAGTTTGAATCCTCATCGTGGTTATCAAAAACGAATACGCCACCCGCCTGATTTAAATTGGCGTTATCGGAAAAGCCTTTTTCAGAATTGTTAAAATACGTAGATCTATTTTCAATATCGGTTAAAGATCCTGACAAGGTGAGGTTGGGACGTATAAAAACAGCGCTGCCCGCGGGATTGCTACGAACTGCCGAGAGATCGCCCCCTAAAGCCCCCATGGCGCCACTGAGGGCGGTATAGCGAGCAGTGCCAAGGTTTTGTTCGGTACTGTACCGCAGGCCATCGGGTATTCGTTGGGCATGAGAGAATGTTACGAAGAAAATTGAAAAGATTAAAAAATGTATCGCTTTCATTTCTATTATTTAAAGTTCAAATTAAAGATGAAGTGCCACAGCATTTTTGGAAACTATCCAAATTTGATATGGCACTTTTATACATTGCTTAAAAGAGATGAGATTAACCTCTGCCACGGCTTCCACCGCTTCTTCCACCACTTCTTGCACCACCACCGCTGGAACGAATACTACCTCCGGAGCTCCTTATGGAGCCTGAATTGCCACTTCTACTGGGCGTGTAGCTTCTCGTGTTTGACCTATTGCTTCTTATGCTGCTATTGTTGCTGCGTACAGGACTGTTGTTGCGGATAGTATTGGAACGTGTGTTCCGAATCGTTCTATTGTTTTGCACATTGTTGGAACGTGTATTTCTAATAGTACGTGGAGCGTTGGAACGCACCTCTCTAGTGGTATTATTAGCTCGAACATTGTTGCGATTTATCCTCCGAGAATTTTCAGAACGACTATAAGAGCTCCTCGTGGAAACATTGTTTGACCGTCCTCTGGCCTGAGTGGATCTATTGTAATCGGTATTTCTTCTTCCACGGTTATATGAATAATATGGGTAATGTGGATTTGAGTAATAGGGATAGCCGTAGCCATAGTAGGGGTAACCATAGCCATATCCGTAATAGGGATAACCATAGCCATAACCATAATAAGGATAGCCCCAGCTTATGCCCCAATATGGAGTGTAAAACCCATAGTAAGGAAAGCCCCAATAGCCGCGGTACCAACTGTAGTAGGGACGATTCCAATACCCATATCCATAGCCAAAACCACCGTAGTTGTATATGTTGATAGAAACACTTTCAGGGTCACTTCCCCAAGGTCCATAGCCTTCATTGTAGTTTTCTTCAATAATTATATTGCCCTCGTCGTCCAATCTTTCCGTTGTAGAGTAAGCGTCGATATCGGTGAATATGGCTCCATCCTCGGGCACGTCCTCGTAAGCATTTTTCTTGGATTCGAAGTATTGTTTGTAATAATTGGATCTTTCGTAAGAATCGGTATCAGGGGCATTTTGTTCTTCGGTGGTGTTTTCCCCGGAAGCATAAATGCCATCATTCTGGTTGTAAGCCTGCCTTTGGGTACCGCAGGAGGCCATCAATATAGCAACGAACCCTATCAAAAATGGGATGGCTAACGATTTTATGGCAATTTTCTGGGTGAACATATCTATAGTTTTATATTATTGTTTGAATTCATAAAAATAAGTAGTTTTGCGGACAATAACTAATGCTTTAACAAGGTCGCAACATTTGTGCCAAAAACCAAACTATGGCAAAGAAATTAACTACTAGGCAGGAAGATTACTCCAAATGGTATAATGAATTGGTAATCAGAGCCGACCTTGCTGAAAACTCTGGGGTGCGCGGCTGCATGGTAATAAAGCCCTATGGATATGCTATCTGGGAAAAGATGCAGGCCGAATTGGACCGCATGTTTAAGGAGACAGGGCATCAAAATGCATATTTTCCATTGTTTATCCCCAAATCCTACTTTAGTAAGGAAGCGAGCCATGTAGATGGATTTGCGAAGGAATGTGCGGTGGTAACGCATTACCGCCTTAAAAATGCCGAAGACGGAAGTGGTATAATTGTAGATCCAGAGGCAAAGTTAGAGGAAGAGTTAATTGTCAGGCCAACCTCAGAGACCATTATCTGGGATACCTATAGGAAATGGATACAGTCTTATCGCGATTTACCCTTGTTGATTAACCAATGGGCCAACGTGGTTCGGTGGGAAATGCGCACTCGATTATTTTTGCGTACGGCAGAGTTTTTATGGCAAGAAGGGCACACCGCCCATGCTACTAAAGACGAAGCCATTGAGGAAGCGGAGTTGATGATGAACGTCTATGCCCAATTTGCGGAAAATTATATGGCTATTCCGGTAATAAAGGGAACCAAGACAGAGAGTGAGCGTTTTGCAGGGGCCCTGGAGACCTATTGTATTGAGGCCTTGATGCAGGATGGAAAGGCGCTGCAAGCGGGTACTTCTCATTTCTTGGGCCAAAATTTCGCCAAGGCTTTCGATGTGAAGTTTGCGGCAAAGGATGGAACATTGGATTACGTTTGGGCTACCTCTTGGGGGGTTTCAACACGTTTGATGGGGGCATTGGTAATGACCCATAGCGATGATAATGGTCTGGTATTGCCACCCAATCTGGCACCAGACCAAGTGGTGATTGTGCCGATTTATAGAAGTGAGGAGGAATTCGCGGCTGTGGATGTTGAAGCCAGGAGGTTAATGAAGGAATTACGGGCAAAAGGGATTCGTGTAAAATACGACAATCGCGACACCCAGAAACCGGGTTGGAAATTTAATGAATATGAATTAAAAGGTGTTCCTGTTCGGATTGCCATTGGCCCCAAAGATATAGAAAAGGGAACAGTGGAGCTCGCGCGGAGGGATACATTGACCAAGGAGTACATCAACAATGAAACCGTGGTTGAAAAAGTGGTTTCCTTAATGACGGAAATACAGGAAAATCTTTACGAAAAAGCTGTTTCCTATAGGACTGAACATACCACAGAGGTATCTACATACGAAGAATTCAAACATATTTTGGAAACAAAGGGTGGGTTCATTTTAGCTCACTGGGACGGGACGGCCGAAACTGAAGAAAAAATAAAAAATGAAACCAAAGCTACTATTAGATGTATTCCCCTGGAAATGGAAAAAGAGGAGGGAAGGTGCATGGTTACTGGGAAACCCTCAAAAGAAAAAGTGATTTTTGCCAGAGCGTATTAATTTTTCGGGAAAAAGGCGGATTAGATTTGCGCCATTCAAAAATAGTTGTATTTTTGCATCCGCATTTGAAAATAAAAAATGGTCCGTTCGTCTAGGGGTTAGGACGCCAGGTTTTCATCCTGGTAACAGGGGTTCGATTCCCCTACGGACTACAGGAATTAGAATTTAACAAGTACACAATGGCAAACCACAAGTCAGCATTAAAAAGAGTAAGAAGTAACGAAACTAAGCGTTTGCTTAACCGTTATCAGCATAAAACTGCCCGTAGTGCAATGAAGAAACTTCAGGAGCTTACCGACAAAAAGGAGGCGGAGGCTCTTATGCCTTCAGTAGTTTCCATGATTGATAAATTGGCCAAGAAAAACATTATTCATGCGAATAAGGCCGCCAATTTAAAATCGAATATCGCAAAGCACGTGGCAACACTATAGTGGCGTTGCCATCAAGATTTAAAAACCTTCCGGGATTTCCCGGAAGGTTTTTTGCTTTATACCCGTGAGGTCAGAATCTGATGTAAAGAAAGTTTGCAGAGAAATGGACCCTTTGTTTCGCGATGGTTTTACTTTGGGACAACTAATCCTTTTGAATGGGGGAGTAGTTTTCTCTTCGCTTGTGGTTACGGGGAGAGTGAAAAGCAAATTATGTCTTTACGGCAGGGGGAACCAAAGGGGAGTAATCGCCCCCATTGCGCATTATGTCGCGAACAATAGTTGACGAAATATTGGACACCTCGGGGGAGCAGATCAAAAATACACTTTCAATCTTCGCCATTTTATAATTGGTCTGTGCAATGGGCTGTTCGTAATTTAAATCCGTTGTGCTTCGTAGCCCTCGAAGTATAAATTGGGCTTTCTCTTTCCTACAGAATTGGACTGTTAGGCCGGAGTAGTCTTTCACGAGGATTTTGGGTTCGTCTTTAAAGACATTCTGAATAAAGCCCATTCTTTCTTCCAACGAGAACATGGTTTTCTTTTCAGCATTTACTCCGATACCGATAATAAGCTCGTCAAACAGAGGAAGAGCTCGTTTTATTATGTCTAGATGACCTAGGGTAATGGGATCAAAGGTGCCTGGAAATACTGCGCGTCTCATGTTTGTTTTCTATTGATGGGAACTAAGGTACTAAGATATTGTCAAACTCTATTTTTATCAGTAAAATTTTAAGGCCACTACCATAAGGGCCGCGATTATCGTTGCCAATACCACCCCTCGGGCTCGATAGTACTGTTTTTTCTTTATGTAGACGAAGAATACCAATAAATTTAAAAGAGCACCTAGGATTATCAAACTCCCAAGGAAATCATTTTCTTGGGCTATCTTAATAGTTTCCTCAAGTTCAAGGTCAGAGAAAAAATATATATACAGATAGATGCCCGCCATATTTGCTAACAATCCGATGATTAAACCTATCAACACTTCTTTTGTAGGGGATTTCATAGGCTTCAGTTCTTTTTTATTTTCAGTGGGATTATAGGTCCCAGGTGTTTAGTTCGTTAATGGCATGATGTGCGGTTAGGTCAAATTGTACCGGCACAACAGATACATATCCTTTCTCCAGGGCCCACTCATCGGTGTCCTTTCCCTTATCCATATTTACAAATTCCCCTGTGAGCCAGTAATAATCCCGGCCCATAGGGTTGGTGCGTTTATCGAATATTTCCTTCCAATGTGCATTTGCCTGTCTACATATTTTTATTCCCTTTATTTCGGTAGCTTTCAACCGCGGAATATTAACATTTAATACCACTCCTTTTGGAAGGCCATTTTTAAGAGTTTGCAGTGCAATGGTTTTAACAAATTTACGTGCAGGATCAAAATCAGCTTCCAGAGAATGGTCTAAGAGGGAGAACCCAATGGCCGGGATACCAAGGGTGCCTGCTTCAACCGCAGCGCTCATGGTGCCACTGTAGATAACGTTGATAGATGAATTGCTTCCGTGGTTGATACCGCTTACACAAAGGTCGGGTTTCCGCTTTAAAACCTCGTTTACCGCCAGTTTTACACAATCTACAGGAGTTCCGCTACAGCTATATTCGGTGTGAGGGGCACTTTCAGAAATCTTTATACGCGTGCAATAGATGGCATCGTTCACCGTTATGGCATGGCCCATCCCGCTCTGAGGAGAGTCTGGGGCCACTACGCAAACATCTCCAATGGTGGTCATAACCTCAATCAATGCGCGGATTCCGGGAGCATTGATGCCATCGTCGTTGGTTACTAAGATTAAAGGACGATTTTTTGTCATGAGTATATTATTTTCAGAGAGCTAAAATACATCTAATAATTCTGAACTCTGACCAATGCTTTTTAAAATCCCCAAAATGGTTTAACAAAAAATTATTATCATTATACTAAGATGGCACGGTTTTTTGTATAATTTAGGCGTTCCCTATAAATTTAAGAATTAAATATGCGGATTTTGAAGAAGAATTTTAAAGTGTTATTGCTTGCTGTGTTCGTGGCAGTGGCCTCGTGCAGTTTTACAACCAAAGAATTTAATGATCCCGACAAGGATAAAGTCCTGTTGGATCTTATTACATACGTCCTACAAAAGGGACATTACGAACCCAAGACCCTGGACAATGCTTTTTCCAGGGATGTCTTTGAAAATTTCATCAAGGGTCTGGACCCCTTAAAACGCTATTTTCTCGCATCAGATATCAAAGAATTCAGCAAATATGAAACCGATATCGACGATCAGATAAAAAATAAGGATCTGTCTTTTTTCAATTTGGTCCATAACCGATTTCTCGAAAGGATGGAGGACGTCAAAAAAATATATCCCGAAGTTCTCGACCATCCTTTTGACTTTTCAAAAAAGGAGAGCATCGATGTAGATTATGACAAGCTGACGTATGCCGAGACTCAACAGGATTTGCGTGATCGATGGAGATTGCAGTTAAAATTCAGCACCTTATCTGGTTACTACGATCTAGTAGAGGAACAAAAAAACAGGGAAAAGGGAATAGCTGCCACCAAGAAAGAGGAAGTTACTGAGGAAGGGGATATGGATATAGAAAAGACCGCAACGGAAACCCAAAAAGACACCGTTCCCTTTGTGCCAAAATCACTTGCAGAACTGGAAGAGAAGGCTCGTGGAACTACCAAGAAGTCATTGGATGAATATTTTGACTTTACCAAAGATTTACAGAGAAAGGACTATTTCGCCATCTACCTGAATACTATCGTCGAGGAATACGATCCCCATAGCAATTACTTTGCGCCACCAGACAAGGACCGATTTGATCTTCAGATGTCTGGGAAGCTCGAAGGTATAGGAGCTAGACTTCAAAAAAAGAATGACTACATCACCGTTATTGAAATAATAAGTGGGGGGCCTGCTTGGCGAAGTGAAAAGATTGAGGTGGGAGATGTTATTATGAAGGTAAAACAAGAAAATGAAAAAGACCCTGTAAGTATTGTGGGAATGCGCATTGACGATGCCGTAAAGCTTATAAAGGGACCAAAGGGAACCAAGGTTACCCTTACCATAAAGAGCGTAGATGGTACCATCTCAGACAAAACTTTGACACGGGACGTAGTGGAACTCGAGGAAACCTATGCCAAATCATCTGTGATTGACAAAGGAGAGGACAAATATGGACTTATCAACTTGCCCCAGTTCTACTTCGATATGGACAATTACAAGAATCGCAATGCCGCATCGGATGTTAAAAAGGAAATAATAAGATTGAAGGAGCAGGGAATTGAAGGGCTAGTACTGGACCTTCGTGACAACGGAGGCGGATCTTTGCGTACTGCAGTAGACATCGCTGGACTTTTTATAAAAGACGGCCCAGTGGTTCAAGTCGCTTCTCAAGGGAAGAAGGAGGTGCTGGATGCAAAGGATGGGGAAATAGTTTGGGACGGACCATTGGTCATCTTGGTCAATGAGCTTTCAGCTTCCGCTTCCGAGATTCTAGCCGCCGCCATGCAGGATTACAAACGCGCCATTATCATTGGGAGCAAACAAACCTATGGGAAGGGTACGGTGCAGAATTTGGTGGATCTGAACCAATGGCTGCGCAAAAGCGATATGGGCGATTTGGGAGCTTTAAAAATCACTTCCCAGAAATTTTATCGAGTAAATGGTGGATCTACCCAGCTTGAGGGAGTAAAGAGCGATGTGGTCATGCCAGACCGTTACAGTTATATCGATGTGGGAGAAAAGGATTACGCCAATCCCTTGCCCTATGACAAGATCAGTCCTGCCAAATATGAAATTTGGAACGGATATTTGGATTACGACCAAACTATTGAAAAGGCCCAAAAGCGTATGGCGCAGAACGTAGAGTTAAAATTGATCGATGATAATGCCAAATGGATAAAAAAACGACGCGATGAAAAGGAGGTGAACCTTAATTTCGCGGACTACAGTGCCGAAATAGAAAAACGCAAAGAGGAAACGAAACGTTTTGACGCCATAGACGAATACGACAATCATCTAACGTTTAAATCCTTGCCCTATGAGGTGGCATTGATGGAAACGGATACTACCTTGACCGAAAAACGCAAACGGTGGCACAAAAACCTTAAAAAGGATATCTATGTGGAGGAAGCGGTTCATGTGTTGCAGGATCTGAAAATGAGCAATATCAAGGCCGGTAAAGTAGCGGATATCAAAAACTGATCTTTCTGATAAAAATAGGTATAGTATAGACCTGCAAGGCTTTAAAAATCTTGTAGGTCTTTTCCTTTAAAGTGGTAAACCCTTTCCCAATCCTTTAGAGCTTATGGTGTGGTGGGCAAAAAAATTCAGTAAATTTGGAACGTGAAAAACTCCACCTCATTAACTGGAATAGCGCTCCGAAAGTTCAAAAGGAACTTTTGGGGCGTTTTTAGTTTTGGTTTTTTGGTATTGTGTGTACTGTTGGCCATTTTTGCTTATGCCTTGGCGCCCGACAATTCTCAAAATGCCAATCAAATGCATTTGTCCATACATTCCAAAAATCCTGGTTTTTCCGTAAAGATATTGACCATTCCCACCGAGGTGGAAAAACAAAATCCTTTGGATGTATTTTTCTTCGGAAGACAGGATGCCGATACCGAGATTCCCATTTCAAGATATTCATTAAAGAAGGATGCGATTGAAATTACCGAATATACGGCGGATGGAACTGATGGGCTTCAGAAGGACTACCCTCTTTCTCTCTTTCCCGATGCTATTTCTACCAGAGACATACCGGATAGATACATTTCCGATAAGAAATTTCTTTTGGGCACCGACAAGTACGGGCGCGATCTGCTGAGTAGAATGTTGATTGGTATAAGGATTTCATTGGGAATAGGATTTGTAGCCGTTTTTATTTCCTTGATCATCGGGATCAGCTTGGGAGCTATCTCTGGTTATTTTGGGGGAAAAGTGGATGCTGGCATCATGTGGTTGATAAACGTCACTTGGTCCATTCCCACTTTACTATTGGTAATCGCTATTACCCTGGCACTGGGAAAGGGTTTCTGGCAGGTTTTTATAGCTGTAGGACTAACCATGTGGGTGGAAGTGGCCAGAGTTGTGCGTGGGCAGGTTATGGGAGTAAAGCAAATGCAATATGTTACCGCGGCACGGGCTTTAGGCTTTACCGATTGGCGGATTATTACCAAGCATATCTTGCCCAATAGCATGGCTCCAGTGATTATTATTTCGGCAGCTAATTTTGCCAGCGCTATTTTAATTGAAAGTGGGCTGTCGTTTTTGGGTATTGGGGCCCAACCACCCATTCCAAGTTGGGGAGGGATCATAAAGGATCACTATGCGTATATTATTTTGGGCAAACCCTATCTTGCGATTATCCCAGGATTGGCTATTATGAGTCTGGTTACGGCCTTTATGCTTATAGGAAATGCGTTAAGAGATGCCATGGATGTGAGGGGATAGTTGATAGAATAATCACGGCGGACTATTTGTATATTTAATGGATAGTTAACTATTTTTACCGATGGACATCACGGAAAGAAGATACAAGTTGATTGAGAAATGTATGCAGGTTTCAACTGTGGAAGAAATAGAAAGAGCTGAGTACTTTTTTAATCGCGGAATTGAAACAGCTGATTTTTGGGACGATCTGCCCGAACAGATCAAGAAATTGATCGAAAAAAGCAAAGAGCAAAGTGGGCAAGATATAGTTATCTCTCACGGAACAGTGATGGAAAAGGCTCGAATGAAAATTGAGAATAGCCAATGAATGTTTTTGGGACACCACTGGCTGATATAACTTTGGAGGAAGAGGTCAATTTTATTTTATAAAGGTAGAACTCTTCGGAAGACATAAATCCTCCTTCCTATGAAAAAAATCCTTTTAAATCTATTAATGTTGGCTTTGGCGTTCAATTTGTCTATGTGTAAAAACCAAGGCACTTTTTCCAAAGAATATAAATCTGAAATTAAAAACCCCTATAAATTTAATGGGCAAATTGAAAGTATAATCTATAAGGATTCCTTGAACCCTGACTTTGATTATGCCGCAACATTATATTCTCTAAAATCCAACTATAAAAAAGCTTTGTCAATTTGGGACTCTATACCCAGAAACCAACAAAGATCCGAAGCTATCGACACTAATTTCATTACCAATGGTTACCGAGTCCTCCCAGCAAAGGACTACATAATTGAAAAATCCCAGGAAAATAGTTTAGTGATTTTGAATGAGGCGCATCACAATAATTCCCATCGTGTATTCGCGGAATCTTTGTTAAGTGCACTCCATAAAAATGGTTATACGCTATTATTTTTAGAAACTCTATCCAATGGTAAATATGCTGACACACTTTTAAATGAGCGGAGATACCCTATTGATGCTTCTGGATTTTATAGTAGCAATCCACAATTTGGAAATTTCATAAGAAAAGCCTTAAAACTGGGTTTTAAAATTTTTCCGTATGAAACTACTGGTACACCTGGTAATACCGATGGAAAAATGAGGGAGAGGGATCAGGCAAATAACATTGTGACCATTCTTAAAAAATATCCCCGCGAAAAGGCATTTATTTATGTTGGTTACGGTCACAACCGAGAGGGAAAAGTACCGTATTGGAATAAAGCAATGGCGGAGCGTGTTAAGGAATTGTCAGGCATTGACCCACTGACCATCTCCCAAGATAAATTTTCAGAGAAAAGCTCCAAATCTTTTAGTAATCCTCTTTTAGTGAAGTTAAATCTAAAGGAACCATCAGTTTTGTTAAGTAAGACCGATATTCCCTATAAAACCGCAGCCGATAGCAGTTGGACTGATATAACCGTGTTTCATCCTTTTACTAACTATAGAAATGGTAGGCCAGATTGGCTATTTTATGATGGCAAAAAGAGTGTGCCAATAAATTTAAGTAGTATCCAAATTGATTTTCCAATAATGTTAATGGCTTATAACAATAAAGAGGAAATTAAAAAGGATGCTGTTCCGTTAGATATGGTTGAGATTGAGGCGAAAGAGGAAAAAGCTACTCTCGTTTTGAATAAAGGGAAATATGTAATCAAAGCAATTAACGAAAATGATGTTTATCAATTATTAGAAATAACCGTGGATTAATTATAGCATTTCTCCATGAATCATTTCCCTTTATTTTTGACCCATGAACCGAAATTATATTTAGCCCAGTAATGATTATTGTAACCGTTGCTTTGTATTGTACTGATAATTTATTTGAAAAGGACAATCATTCAATTTCCAATACTTCTATGCTGTCGCAACGAAATTGGCCAGAATTCGACGATACCTTTCTTCCTGCCTTCACAAAGGATGCTGTTGTAAAACATAACGTATTCACACTTTTCTATTCTGAAAGAGCCAACAGATAAATGGGAGGCTTATGAACTTAGCAGGAATGAACTTTCACAAAACGATTTTAAAAGACCATATTTTATTGAGGATAAAAAACTGAAAACGAAATCTGCGGATTGGCGAAATTATAAAGCTGAATGCCATGTAGAGATGCTTAGGGCTACGGGGAGGACTGCAAAGATTTTGTGGAAGGATTGAAATCTGTCTTCTTAGGCATAATGATAGTTGGCCCCATCCAGTTTTACAAAAATAAAGAGTAAAATGGTAAAACCCCATAGTGCCGATCCCCCATAGCTAAAGAAGGGAAGGGGAATTCCCACAGTTGGGAAAATTCCCGTTACCATACCTATATTGACAAAGAAATGCAGAAAAAGTATGGCTGCCACACTGTAGCCGTAGACTCTCCCAAACTGGTTTTTTTGTTTTTCTGAACGGTAGATAATTCGGGCAATCAGCCCGACGAACAACAAGATCACTACCATACTTCCCACAAAACCCCATTCTTCGCCCACGGTGCTAAAGATATAATCCGTGTGTTGTTCAGGCACAAAATTTCCTTTGGTCTGGGTTCCTTGCGTCCATCCTTTCCCAAGCCAACCGCCATTGCTGATGGCGATTTCACTTTGGTGGGTATTATACCCTATTCCGCGGGCATCTACTTCCTTGCCCAAGATAATATTAAAACGATCGCGGTGGTGCTGTTTGAAAACATTGTCAAATATATAGTCAACGGAAAAGACGAAAATGAGGGAACTGACGACGATTAGTATGTACTTTAAAATACTTGGTCTTCTCTTTCGGTTTTTCACCAAGAGAATAGCGGCTATCAACAACACCGCGAAAGTGGTCCATAGGGTATCGAAGGCGAGGGTTGATACAAAAAGAATAGTGGCAAAAAGCCCCAAGAGCAAATACAAACCGTGCAAGCCTTCACGATACAGTGGAAATATAAACGCGGCATATACCAATACACTTCCAGGATCTGGCTGTAGCATGATCAGTATGGAGGGAATGGCAAGAATAAGAAATGCACCCATTTGGTGTTTTAATTCCTGCATATTGGTTTGGATATCACTTACGTACTTTGCGAGCGCGAGGGCGGTTGTCGCCTTTACAAATTCGCTGGGTTGAATGCTGAAACCACCGAAGTCGTACCAGGCAGTAGTTCCTGCAATTGTCCTTCCAAAAATAAAAAGCCCCACCAAGGAAAGCAAGGAAACAATGTAAATGATACTGGCAAAACGTTCGTAAAATTTAGCTTCAATGGCCAGGATAAAAATGATAAGGAGAATGCTAAGGCCTATCCACATCATCTGTTTTCCGTAAATCTGGGTAAAATCGAAATATCCTTGGGCCGTGTCATTTAAAGAGGCGGAGTAAATATTTATCCATCCCATGGACACCAAGGCTATATAAATAAAAATTATCAACCAATCAAAACGCACATAACTTCTCCCTCCTGTCATTATCTATTGATTGTAAAGGGTTTGCCGCTGTAGGGTTTGGCGTATTCTGCTTCCAAGCTTCCTTCGAGCACATATTTCTCCATATCGGTTCGGGTGATTTCGCCTTTCAGGTATTTTTCGATCATTAAACCTGCAATTCTCCCGGCCCAACGCGAGCCCCAATATCCATTTTCAACAAAAACGGCAATGGCTATTTTTGGATTGTCCTTAGGCGCAAAGGCTACGAATATGGAATGATCCGTAAGTTGAACCCGCTTCCCATCGATTCGTGTAAAGTTTTCGGCTGTCCCGGTTTTACCGCAGATATCAATTCCTGGGATCCGCAAGTAAGAGGCTGTCCCTCTTTCATAAACCTCGTGCATTCCCTCCACGACGGGTTCAAAATATTTGGGTTCCACAGTGGTATGGTGCTTCTCCTTAAATTCTGCAGGAATGGTGTCCGGACCAATAATGTTTTTAATTATGTGTGGCGTATAATACCACCCTCGATTTGCAATGGCAGCGGTAAAATTGGCCATTTGAATGGGTGTGAGCGAGATTTCTCCCTGACCGATAGAGTTTGAAATCGTCGCCGTTGAAAACCATTTGTATTTTGGATAATTATAGAAGCGGTTATAAAATTTTGAATCGGGGATAAAACCTCTTTTTCCGCTGGGTAGATCATACCCCAAAAAATCGCCCAGGCCAAAGCTGGCCAAATGTGCTTTCCAATGGTCAGTGCCTTCTTGAGGAGTGGGATACTTATCGATAGACCTGCGATAAAGGGTTGCGAAATAGGTGTTGCAAGACTGGGCAATACCGTGAACCATTGCTATGGGTCCGTGAACACCGTGACATTTCATCAGCCTTCTTCCATTGTAATAATATCCTCCTGGGCAATTAATATGTTCGTCTGTTTCTATAACATTTTCCTGGAGGGCAATAAGTCCTGTCAGGGTCTTAAAGGGCGATCCAGGAGGATATTCACCCATCAGGCCTCTGTCGTATAAGGGTTTGGCAATGGTGTCGTACCACAATTTAGTAAAGTTTTTTGAACGATCTCTTCCCACGAGCAAACTTGGGTCATAGCTGGGTGCAGTGACCAGTGCCAAAATCTCGCCAGTGGATGGATCAATGGCCACAATACCTCCACGCTTGTGGGTCATTAGCTCTTGTCCGTATTTTTGTAGCGTGGCATCGATGGTCAGTTGGATATCGTTTCCCCTTACCGGCAAGGTGTCATACATTCCATCCTTATAGGGGCCAATGTCCCTGTTAAAACGGTCTTTCTGAATATACTTCACGCCTTTGGTTCCTCGTAGAACATCTTCGTACTGTTTTTCCACTCCGGCCGTACCTATCAATTCGCCCATCTGATAATACGGGTTTTTCTCTATGATAGCATTGCTCACTTCTGCAATATAGCCCATTACATTTGCAGAATGGTGCACTTGGTATTCGCGTAATGACCGTCTTTGAATGTAGAAACCTTCGTATTTATACATTTTTTCTGAAAGCGAAGCATAATCTGCCTTGTTCAGTTGTGGCACCACCACGGAGGGCAATCTTGGGGAGTAGACCCACGCTTTATGCAGGATTTCCTTGAAGTCCTCTTTTGATATTTTTAGAAGGCCGCAAAACTCCAGGGTGTCCAGTGGCTTAACATCCCGGGGAATGACCATCACATCATAGGAAGGCTGGTTTGAAACCAGTAATTTCCCATTGCGATCAAACATATATCCCCGCTGTGGATAATCGTACATTATCTTAATGGCACTGTTATGGGCCAGCGAATCGGAAGCTCCATCAAAAACCTGCAAATAGAAAAGCCGGGCGCCAAAAATGACACCGCTCAAAAGAACCAATGCAAGTAGCACAAACTTTCTCATGAAGGTTTTTTGTTAAATAAGACGAGACTTCCCCATATCATTACCAAGGTGAATATACCTGAAAACAAAATGGACTTCAACAGTAACAATATATGATTAAAACTAAAAATCTCAAGAGCAAACATCACAAAATGATGCAAAAAAATCATTGAGGCCATGTAGGTAATTCTTTCAGTCAGAGGGGCTTTTTGAATCTTTACACTGTTGTACTCATAGCTCAGTCCAAAGGAATACTTTAGCACCACGGGCCGTACATAAGCTATGAAAGCACAGGCGGCAGCATGCACACCTCCCGAATCCTCAAAGATATCTACGGAGAGTCCCAATAGAAAACTCAAAAATATCAAGAGTCCCTTATTGCCATCCAAAGGGTATAACAAAATAAATATAATATAAACATAAGGGTTGATATAGCCCCCTAAATTGATGTTGTTCAATAGAAATACCTGTAGGAGCACCAGTATAACAAAGCGAATAGTGTTCATTATAAAATCATTGTTCCGCATCTTCCACTCCTTTCTCCAAGTTTATAATTTCCTCTGCCTCATTGTTTTTGATCAAGTACACATATTGTAGGCTGGTCATGTCGTTAAACAGATCGACATCTACATAATAATAGTTGTCGTCCTTGTCCGGCCGGAAATCCCGTACCGTACCTATGGGGATTCCCTCTGGGAAAATGGTAGATCTGCCACCCGTGATTATCGTGTCGCCCTTAATCAACTTTGCCAAGCGCGGAATATCGATCAATTGCACAATATTTGGATCCTTGGTGTTCCAAACAAGGGTTCCGAAATGGCTGGATTTTTTCATTTTTGCATTTATTCTGCTTCTGGTATTGAGAATAGACTGAACGGTGGCATAATGATTGGAAACATCACTTACAATTCCCACTAGACCCTTACCCGAAATCACGCCCATGTCTATTTTTAAGCCGTCCTTGCTCCCTTTGTCTAAAGTGAGTTGATTTTTGGTCTTGGAGTAATTGTTGTTGATAACGGTGGCAGTGAGATACTCAAACTTGGGAGCTTCTAAGCTGTCCAATGGGGGAACGGGAGTCAGGTCTCTGTATTTTTCCAATTCTTGACGAAGTAGGAGGTTTTCCTCCCGTAGTTTCCTATTCTCACTTCCCAAAAAAAGATAATCAGTGATATTGTTTTTAAATTTATAAATCCCTCCCGTTATGGTATTGGCTGAACTGACAAATTTCTCATTGTGGTAATTGTGTGTTTGGATGGTCAGCAACACCGAAACAACGAATAAAACTGCAAACAAGAGCAAGTTTTTGTTTCGAATGAAAAAGTAAATTATCTGCTGCATCGCCGCTCGTGCTTATTCATTTTTTTGGGAAGCCTGGTAGATCAGCCTCAGAAGATTTTTTTATTTCGAATTGCTGTCGTGAAAGCTTTGTCCAGTTATTATGGTGAAACGTCTATTTAATCAAAACACTCTTGAATTTGTTCAGGTTCTTTAAACATATTCCCGTTCCCCTTACCACGGCACGAAGCGGATCTTCTGCGATATATACGGGCAAGTCTGTTTTTTGTGATAGTCTTTTGTCCAAGCCACGTAACATAGAGCCACCACCGGCCAAATAAATTCCTGTATTGTAGATGTCTGCGGCCAATTCGGGAGGAGTTTGGGATAGGGTCTCCATCACGGCGTCTTCTATGCGAAGAATGGACTTGTCCAGTGCTTTGGCAATTTCTCTATAGGAAGTTTCCACTTGTTTTGGCTTCCCGGTTAATAGATCACGGCCTTGAACATCCATTTCATCGGGGGGTACTTCCAAGTCCTCAGTTGCAGCTCCGATCTGGATCTTTATTTTTTCGGCAGTTCTCTCACCCACATAAAGGTTGTGCTGGGTACGCATGTAGTAAACGATGTCGTTGGTAAAAACATCTCCGGCAATTTTCACAGATTTGTCACAGACAATTCCTCCAAGTGCAATCACGGCAATCTCAGTAGTTCCGCCTCCTATATCCACCACCATATTGCCTTTTGGCTGCATTATATCCACGCCAATTCCAATAGCTGCTGCCATGGGTTCGTGGATAAGGTAGACCTCTTTTCCATTAACGCGTTCGGCACTCTCCTTTACCGCTCTCATTTCTACTTCGGTAATGCCACTGGGGATGCAGATTACCATTCGCAACGAGGGCTTTAACCATCTTTTCTTAAGTGCGGGAATATCATTGATGAACATATTTATCATCTTCTCGCTGGCGTCAAAATCAGCGATTACTCCATCTTTTAAAGGGCGTATGGTTTTTATGTTTTCATGGGTTTTTCCCTGCATCATTGCGGCTTCACGTCCCACGGCAATTATTTTCCCTGTCGTTCGGTCCCGTGCCACTATAGAGGGAGCGTCCACTACAACTTTGTCATTGTGGATTATTAAGGTATTAGCGGTACCAAGGTCAATGGCTATTTCTTCAGTTAGGAAATCAAAAAATCCCATATTGTTCAGTTCGAGGTGTTGAAGGTTAAGAAGTTAGGTTCAATTTGGTCAAATGTAATAAATTTTAATGCTTAAAATGTCGGATACCTGTAAATACCATTGCCATTTCGTGCTCATTACAATAATTGATACTCAATTGATCTTTTATAGAGCCCCCTGGTTGTATTACAGCAGTGATTCCAGCATGGTCCGCAATTTCCACACAATCGGGGAAAGGGAAAAAGGCATCACTTGCCATGACAGCTCCCGTGAGATCAAAATTAAATGATTTTGCCTTTTCAATTGCTTGACGCAATGCATCTACACGACTGGTCTGACCGGTTCCACTTGCAAAAAGCTGTTTTCCCTTGGCCAGAACAATGGTGTTGCTTTTAGTATGCTTGCAAATCTTAGAGGCGAACAGTAGGTCTTCTAACTCGGTGTTTGTGGGTTTATTGTTTGTGGGATATGTTAAAATATCCACTGTATCGGTAATGGTATCTCTCTCTTGGACCAATATTCCATTTAGGCAGGTTCTCACCGTAGTATTGGGCAGCTCGGTCTCTTTTTTTGCCAATAGAATCCGATTTTTCTTGCCACTGAGGATCTCAAGTGCTTTGTTTGAATAAGAGGGAGCGATAACTACCTCGCAGAAGAGGTCATGGATTTTAGTGGCCGTAGCTTCATCAATTTCTACATTGCTGATCAAGATACCTCCAAAAGCTGAGATGGGATCGCCAGCCAAGGCCGCCAAATAGGCCTCCTGTAGCGTTTTTCTCTGAGCGATTCCACAGGCATTGTTGTGTTTCAATATAGCAAAGGTAGGGTTCTGGCCCGCAAATTCTCCCATGAGGTTTACAGCGGCATCCACATCCAGTAAATTGTTGTAACTCAATTCCTTTCCGTGAAGTTTATCAAATATTTCTTCAAAATTTCCAAAGAAAAAACCCTTTTGGTGGGGGTTTTCGCCGTACCGAAGTTGCTGCCCTTGGGTCTCGCTGATTTTGAATGTGTTTAGGGAACGGTCCTGATTGAAATAATTGAAAATAGCCGTATCGTAATGGGAAGAAGTATTGAATGCTTTCGCGGCGAAACGCTTGCGATCTTTCCCTGAGATCATTCCATTGTTCTCTGAGATCAATTTTAGAAATTCAGTATAATCCGATACGGATGATACGCAAATGGTGTCCTTAAAATTTTTTGCCGCTGCGCGTATCAAAGAAATACCTCCAATATCTATTTTTTCAATTATTTCTTCTTCTGAAGCTCCCGAAGCAACGGTTTTCTCAAAGGGATATAAGTCTACAATAACGGCATCGATCTGAGGAATGGCATATTGTGCCATTTCCTGTACGTCGCTTTCGTTTTCCTGCCGATTCAAAATACCTCCAAATACTTTGGGATGAAGGGTTTTTACCCTACCTCCTAAAATGGAAGGATAATCCGTTATTTCCTCTACGGGGATTACCGAGATCCCCAGTTCGGCAATAAATTTTTCTGTGCCGCCGGTGGAATATATTTTCACCCCTTGTTCGTGTAGTTTTTTCACGATGGGAGCAAGCCCTTCCTTGTTAAAAACAGAGATGAGTGCAGATGTAATTTTCTTGGAATTGTTCATGGGTAATGATTAAGCCCTACCTTTTGGGCAGAGAGGTGCAAAAGTACATAAATACACAGTAAATTTGTAACATAAATTGTTAGAAAACGTCTTACTTTCTATAACTTACTTGTTTTCTCTTAGATGGTTTTTATAAACTTGAGGGACGGAGGGAAATTGTAACAATATAAATCCAATACTTGTAAATGCTAATTTATCTTCGGATTTTAAAGGAGAGTTTTAATTTTGCTATCAACGCGCTGAAAAACAATAAGCTGCGTACTTTTCTCTCGTTGGTAGGCGTAACTATAGGTATCTTTTCTATCATCGCCGTTTTGGCAGCCGTCGATTCCTTGAAAAAAGAGATCGAGGGTTCCATGAGCGGTCTGGACAACAGTACCATTGTTATTATGCGTTTCAATTTTGGCCCCACGGATATACCTCAGTGGAAGTGGCAGCAATTTCCAGATGTTACCTTTGAGGAATATCAATATTTGGAACGGAGCGTTCCCAATATGGAAGCCGCAACCTATACCTTGCAGGTGCCTAATGAAACCATTAAATATGAAGATAACCAAGTGGAAAAAGTGCCAGTGGGGGCCGTTACTGAGAGCTATTACAATATCGAAAACCTGAAGCTGCAGGAAGGGAGGTTTTTTAACGGTTCTGAGTCCAATAGTGGATCGTTGGTTGTAGTGATGGGAGATGAAATTGCCAATAAATTATTTGGCGGAGCTACCCAGGCCATCGGTAAAAAAGTACGTATTTACGGCAGAAAGTTTACCGTTATCGGTGTTTTGGAAAAGGAGGGTGCCGGTCTTTTCGGCAATTCAAAGGACACTTCGGTTTGGATTCCGGTAAACGTAGTTCGCCGGATTTATGGTGATAACAACAAAAACACCTTTCCACAAATTGTGATCAAACCAAAAAAGGATGTGGACAACGCAGAATTTATTGCCGTTCTTACGCAACAACTTCGGCTAAAGCGTGGATTGAAACCGGACCAAATCAACAACTTTTTTGTAAACCAGTTAAAGGGGCTCACCGATTTTATCGACAATATTACTGGGAGCATGAATATTATCGGTTTGATAATCAGTGGGTTTTCGCTGTTGGTAGGAGGGTTTGGAATTGCCAATATCATGTTTGTCAGCGTAAAAGAGAGAACAAATTTAATTGGGATACAAAAATCCTTGGGCGCAAAAAATAAATTTATACTTCTTCAGTTTCTGTTTGAAGCCGTTATCTTGGCTGTAATTGGAGGACTGATTGGTTTGCTGTTGGTCTATATTGTCTCAATTATCGCATCGCAGTTTACTGGGGACTTCCAATTTGTGCTCTCCACCTGGAATATGTTTATCGGAACAGCGGTTTCGGCAGTAATAGGGTTGATCTCTGGAATCCTCCCTGCTATTTCGGCTTCTAAATTGGACCCGGTGGAAGCCATCCGGACTGGAATGTAGGCTAGGCAAATTCCAATATTTTAAATTCCCAATTCCAAATAAATCTCAAAGATAAAATTCCAAGTGCCAGAAAACGAACTTTTATTAAATCCCAAAAAGAAAATTTCCAAAACATGAAACTCCAATCGTGGGATTTTGGAATTTGGGATTTGGAATTTTTGACGAAGTAGCCCCAAAGATGTTTTTAAACAGAACTAAATTATATTGGCAACTTCCCGGTTCACCCATTCCAGGAAACGCTCGTCTTCGCGGGAGAAAGCATTTGCTGCATGGGAGTCGATGTCTATCTGCCCTATGTTTTTCCCATCCTTAAAAAGAGGCACCACTATTTCTGACTGTACGTACATGCTGCAAGCAATGTAATTGTTTTGAGCCTTGACGTCTGCCACTACAAAGTTTGAATTGGAGATCGCCACCTGTCCGCAGATTCCTTTGCCGAATGGGATAACCACATGTTCGGTGGGCTCGCCGGCAAATGCCTTTAGGTGCAGTGTTTTCTTTTCTTCATTCGCAAAGTAAAATCCTACCCAATCATAATAGCCAATGGTGGACTGGAGCAGTTCACAAACTTCTTTCAATCGATTTTCCAAGCTTTCTCGGTTGTTGGCCAGCAGAGTTTTTATTTTTGGTTTTAAACGTGTAAAAGGCATAGTGTTCGATTTTAATTTCGCGTAGTCCAAAAGTATTGCAAAACCCGTAGATTCGCCAAGGACAAATACTGTATTTTTGTTAAATAAATGGATAAGGGTACTTGAGGGAACTTTTTAAAAAATATAAATCTGTATTGCGGTTTGTGGTGCTGTTTCTGGGTACGTACCTATTGTTGACTGTGCTCTATTCCCTTTACCTTAAGTTCTCAAATGGTAAGACATACTTCCCCGATTATCTCACTCATCTTGTCGCCGAACAGAGTGGGCAGCTGTTGGAAGGTTTTGGATATCGATCTTCCTTGCATCAGGATAGTGTTGATCAGGGAATGCTCCTTACCATCAGAAATTCATACACGGTGAATATCGTGGAGGGCTGTAACTCTGTGAGTGTCATCATTCTTTTTGCTGCCTTTATAATTGCATTTGCCGAAAAGGCACGGAAGACAACCATATTTCTCTTGGCAGGGGCTGTGCTCATTTATGCAGTGAACCTATTGCGGATTGTTTTATTGATTATCGCGCTATATCGATACCCCCAGTATCAGGGAATTCTTCATTCGGTGGTTTTTCCGGGAATTATTTATGGGCTAGTGTTTCTACTATGGATACTATGGGTTAAAATATTGGATTCTAAAGCTTCTGCATGAAAAAAGGGATGACCATATTGGGGATTATCGTTTTGGCAGCATCTTTGGTCCTTATTCGAGCCTTCGAGGATGTGCTTTTCTATGACCCGCTTCTTGAGTTTTTTAAGGGAGACTACAAATCGATGCCACTTCCACAGATGGACATTGTTGCCCTTCAAATGGGAATTGTGTACCGTTACCTTTTAAATAGCATATTCTCGCTGGGCATTCTGTGGTTGGCCTTTAAGGATCTGGGTGTGATCCAGATTTCGTCAGTACTGTACCTCTTGCTGTTTCTCTTGTTTTTCGCAGTTTTCAGTCTGTTGCTTTTTACTTCGGAGAATACCAGCAATCACTTTATGTTGTTCTATGTGCGTCGGTTTCTGATACAGCCCCTTTTTCTACTTATTTTGTTGCCAGCCTTTTATTTTCAGAAAAGGAAATCATATTGATTTTTTGGTATATTTGTGGCTTAAATTTTTATGAGATGAAAAACCTGTCGATTTTCTTTGTAGCTATTTTTAGTATAATTCTTTTTTCCTGTAAGGATAATACACAAGAACCTGAATTGGAAGTGGCAACCGTTGACAATTCTGCCGATGCGCAGGAAACTTATGAAGTAGCCCAAACTGATGCTGAGTTTAACGATCCAAAGGTAGAAGCTATTTTCAAGCAGTACATGCAAGTAGAGAGTGCGTTGGTAAATACAGATGCTGAAAAAACCGCCTCAGAGGCCTCTAAACTTGAAGCGTTGATGAAAGAATTTAAGGTAGATGAAGAAACCCAAAGGGCTGTTTCCTCAATGGCCAGCTCTGAGGATATCAAGGTGCAGCGCGAAAATTTTGAACCCTTGAGCGACGGTATGGAAAAACTACTTCAAGGCACTCTGAATTCCGGCATGCTGTATAAACAACACTGCCCTATGGCCTTTAATAATAAAGGAGCCTCTTGGATAAGTACCAGCCGTGATGTTCTCAATCCTTATTTTGGCGATAAAATGCTAAAGTGTGGCCGGGTAGAGGCGGAAATACGATAGCCGAAAGTCAAAAAAAATCTTAGAAACCACTGGGGTCTGAAATTGCATTTCGGACCCTTTTTGTTGGTTCGTCTTCAGGTTCAGGGCATAAATAACTTTTTTGTTCAAGGATTTTTCGTATTTTTGGGGATTGATGAAAAAAACCATTTCCATATTCCTCTCCATCCTCATGCTCGCAAGCAGCTCAGGGATAGCGTATGCCCAGCATTTTTGCAGCGACATGGAAATGATTTCCAAAATTACTCTTGGAGAAAAAAATCTTTCCTGTGGAATGGAAGAGACCACAGACACTTCCTGCGATGATGCCGTTGTAGTGGAAGATGGCCATTGTTGCCAAAACCATTTTACCAAAATACAAACCGATAATAATTTTGCCAAGGCTTCTTTTGATATAAGTTTTCATAAAGTTTTTATCGCAGCTTTTGTATCAGTATTTGTTCTTCAGGAAGTTGAAATAACTTCCACAAAAAATATCTTCTTCGCGGATTATACCCCGCCTCCTCTCGACCAGGATTTGAACATTCTGTACGAGACCTTTCTGATTTGATTTTTCGATTTTAAAACCGGCCCACTTCCGGCAAGTGGAAATCCGTGGTACCCGAAACTTTCGGAATACCCGGTGCAAAACTTTAAAATCATTTTATCAACCCATCCTT